>Ga0079992_125849_pt1 | contig 258230 bp, 250 predicted proteins | sample FaiFalFF_MnMetaG_3_FD_69197 | JGI IMG/M metagenome (GOLD analysis project Ga0079992, IMG submission 69197) | Freshwater microbial communities from Yellowstone National Park, Wyoming, USA - Fairy Falls B (FF_Mn_B) MetaG (SPADES assembly) (version 2) | ecosystem: Environmental > Aquatic >...
GGCCCGTAGCTCAAGGGCAGAGCGGCCGGCTCATAACCGGTTGGTTGGGGGTTCGAATCCCTCCGGGCCCACCAAATTTTTTGCGGAGGGCACAAGTGCGAGCCGTCGAGGTCCTCATGGCTGAACACCGCGTCATCCGTAAGGGCCTTTAGCTGCTGGAGGCCATGGCTGCCAAGGTGGCCCAGGATGCTCCCCCATCCCAGGAGGATGTGGCAGCCCTCCTGGACTTCTTCCAAGTGTTCGCCGACCGTTGCCATCATGCCAAGGAGAAGTGGGGCCTTTTCCCCCATATGGGGGAGGCCGGTGTCCCCTGCATGGGCGGGCCCCTGGGAGTGATGCTGTGCGACCACGTGCGGGCTCAAGCCCTGCGCCGCCAAATGAAGGAAGCTCTCCTCCTCCTGGGCGGCGATACGGACGCCCGTCGTCGGTTCGTTGAGGCGGCCAACCAGTATGTGGACCTCATGGATCAGCATATCGCTAGAGAGGACCAGGTCCTGTTCCCCATGGCCCAGGAGGTCACCACTGCCCAAGAAGACGCCAAGTTGGTAGAGGCCTTCGGGGAGCTAGAACAGCAAGGGGTGGGGGAAGGGGTACACGAGCGGTACCACCACCTGGTGGAGGAGCTGGCCTCTAAGTACCTTTGATGCCCCTAGGTCGTTATTGCCTACCGTACAGGGTCGGTGCTATTTTCTCTCTGAAAGCCCAAGAGGGTGGGCCAGGGGGGTAAGATGCTCGAACAGGAGCTGGCGCAATATTTGGCCCACCGCCTTCCTAACGCACGCCACGTCACGGTGAGCAACGTCTTTCGCATCCCTGGCGGCGCCTCTCGCGAGACATGGTCCTTCGATGCTCAGTGGTGGGAGGGAGATAAAGAGGTAAGCCAGGGCTTCATCCTGCGCCGCGACCCTCCTGCGAGCCTCCTCACCACCGAGCGGGACATCGAGTTCCAGGTCATGGAGGCCGCCCACCTGGCGGGTATCCCCGTCCCCAGGATGCGGTGGTTGGAGCCAGAGGGGAAGTGGCTGCAGAGGCCTTTCTTCATCATGGAGCGCATCGATGGCTGCGAGACCAGCCCCCAGGTTCTCATATCCGATCCCCGCTTCGAGGGTGCGCGGCCCCGGGTGGCCCGCCGCTTCGTGGAGGTCCTGGCCGCCATTCACAGCCTCGACTGGAAGGCCTTGGGCCTGGAGTCCTTCTTGGGCCCAGCGCCCTCCCCTGACCAGTGCGCCCTGCGGGAGATCGAGAAGTGGGAGCAGGTCATCGATCGCGATGCCCTGGAACCTCAACCTGTTTTGAGGGCTGCCCTCTGCTGGCTGCGACGTCATCTGCCCCCGCCGGCCCAGCGCATCACCTTGGTGCACGCCGACTACCGGGTGGGCAACTTTCTCTATGACCAGGAGGGCGAGATAAGGGGCGTCTTGGACTGGGAGATGGCCCACCTGGGGGACCCTATAGAGGACGTGGCCTGGGCCTGCCTACAGAGCTGGTGCTGGGCGGGCGACGAGCGGGTGGGGGGCATCATGGGGCGGGAGGAGTTCCTGCGCATGTACGAAGAGGCCACGGGGATAATGGTCCACCCCCAGGCCCTCCACTTCTGGGAGCTTCTGGGCAACGTCAAGCTGGCAGCCATCTTCCTCACCGGCGCTCGCTCCCTTGCGGAGGGGAAGACGCGGGAGCCTATCCTGGCCATGGTGGCCAGGGGGAACCCCCGCCTTGAGCTGGAGATCATGAGGCTGATGGGGGTCTGAACATGAGGCCTAACGACGTGGAGATTTTGCGCCTCTTGGAGAGCGTGATCCTGGAGCTGGGTCAGGAGGTGCCCTCCCTTTATGGCAAGGCCCAGGCCCAGTTCGCCTTTATGCTCCTGGAGACGGTGGCTGCGGGACTGGATGAGGCCGCCCACTCCCTCTATCACGATATTCAAGAGCTGAGGCGCCTTCTGGGCCAGGTGCAAGAGGCCATAGCTCGTGTCCCCCAGGACCATCCTCGGATGGCCCCTCTGACACAGCGGCTGGCCGAGGCCCTGGCCCAGGAGGCCGGGCACGACCTGCGCCTCCACCGGCTAGAGGCTCTACACCGGCAGCTCATGGGCTCTCTGGAGGTGTTCCTCTGTCTGTGCGAGGAGGTGAGGGGTGACCCCCGCTATGAACCCCTCATGCCGCTGCGGGCTGCCGCCTATGACCACCTGCGGCGGGCGGCGGTGCGAGGGTGGACCTTCTGGGACGCCCTCAGCTTTCGAGAGCGTATACTAAAGGAGAGGGAAACCCTTGCCCAGAGACAGTAGGGCCCTTGGGGATTAGAGGTGGCGGAGGAGCTCATCGTCCGGGCCAGGGAGGTTTTAGCCCGCTATCGCCCGGCCATTTTGGAGGAGCCGCAGGCGGTGCCGGCAGCAGTGCTGGTGCCCCTTTATCTCAAGGGAGGGATAGCCCACATCCTCCTCACTGAGAGGACCCACCACGTGGAACACCACAAGGGCCAGATCTCCCTCCCCGGCGGCGCCCAGGACCCTCAGGACCCTGACCTACTGACCACTGCCCTGCGGGAGAGCTACGAGGAGACGGGCATCCACCCGGATGACGTGGAGGTCATTGGGCAGCTAGACGACATCGTGACCATCACCAACTTCCTGGTGCGGCCCTTCGTCGGGGTGCTGCGTGTCACCTCGGGGTACCCGTTTAGGCCCCATCCGCTGGAGGTGGCCTCCCTTTTGGAGGTGCCCCTACCTCATCTGCTGGACTGGCGCAACATGGAGCTGGAGCTGCGTCAGTGGCGGGGAGTGCCGGTGCTGGTGCCCGCTTTCACCTGGAACGGCTACCGCATCTGGGGGGCCACGGCCCGCATACTGAAACAGCTTTTGGACCTACTGCAATCATGACCCGAAGGGTGGAGGGGAAGGGCTATCCCATCTGCCGGCGCTGCGGCGGCCGCCGGTGGCAGGTGGAGGAGCGACTCAAGCCTCGTCTGCGGTGGTGGTTGGAGCTTATCCTGGCTGCTCCAGAGGTCATCGTTTTCTATGGCGAGTCCCCAGGATGGCCCTCCCGCCACGTGCAGCTGTGGACTTGCCTCACCTGTGGTCGCCAAGCTCGCCTCTGAGAAGCCCCCCTCCCCAGAATCGCTGGCCCTGCCTAGGCAACTATTCGCTTATCATTTTCATCAGGGCGATGACGGTGGGGCCCACGCCGACAATGAACAGGGCGGGGAGGTTGCAGAAGATGACGGGGAAGATGAGAAGGATGGCTGCCCGCCGCGCTGCCTGCTCGGCCCTTTGTCGGCGCCGGATGCGCATCTGCTCCGATTGCACCCGTAGCACGGGACCCACGCTCACGCCCATCTGCTCCGCCTGAATGATGGCGTTGACAAAGGTGCTCAGGTCCTCTACGCCGGTGCGTTGAGCCATGTCCATAAGGGCCTGACGGCGTGGCTTGCCCAAGGCCACCTCGCGGATGGTTGTGCGCAACTCAGCAGCAAAGGGGCCGGGCACCTTCTCGGCCACCCGCGCCAGGGCTGAGTCCAGGCCCAGCCCCGCTTCTACCATGGTGGTAATAAGGTCGAACGCGTCGGGCAGGCTCCTGGCGATGATGCTCTGGCGGCGGCGCACTCGCATCTCCAGCCACACGTAAGGCATGGCGAGGCCAGTGAGCCCTGCCAAGACCAATGGCGACACCAGGGCGCCACTGAAGGAACCCGCGGCAAGGAACATGACCAGGAGCGCTCCCGGCAAGCCTAAGCTCAAGAGGGCCCACTGCAATAGGAAGAGGTTGAACGGAATGGTGCTGCCGGCCATGGCCAGCTTACGGCGCACCATGGCCAGCACCCATGTCGGCATCAGGGCCGAGGCGAGGCCCGAGAAGTCGGGCAGCAGCAAGCGGGACAGGGGTGGCGTGGGCAGCGTCTGTGTGTCGGTGCGGTAGCGGGCTAAGGAGCGGACTCGCTCGCGGAGTGGGTCCTGGGGCCGCCATAGCAAAGCGAGTGTCAGCAGGACGACACTGATAAAAGTGGTGGCCACTGCTACCATTTCCAGCATACCTTCACCCCCTGTCCCTTACACCTCTATGGAAACGATGCGGCGCATGATGATGATCCCGATGATCTGCCAGATGCCTGCCAACACCAGTAGGACCCGGCCGATGGGCTCCTCCACCATAATGCCCAGGTACTGGCGGTTGGCTAAGAGCAGGATCGCTGCCAGAGCCACAGGCACCAGGGCAGCCACGTTGCCCTCCCACCGTTGCATGGTGGTGATGGTCTTTATCTCACCCCGGATGCGCTCCCGCTCGCGGATGGTGTGGGCGGTGTTGTCCAGGATCTCGGACAGATTGCCGCCCACCTCGCGCTGGACGAGCACCGCTGTCACCACTAGCTCTAAGTCGTAGCTACGGCACCTCTCCACCAGCCCGTGCAGGGCATCCTCCACGCTAGCCCCCAGGTTGGCGTCTTGCAGCGTTCGGGCCAGCTCCGGTCCTAGAGGCGGCGGAAGGCGGCGAGCAGCGGCCTCCATGGCCTGCAAAAAGCCAAAGCCTGCTCGCAAGGCGTTAGACATTATGCTCAATGCCTCAGGCAGCTGCTTCTCGATCTTGCGAAGCCGCCTGCTTTGGAGGACGCGCAGGTAAAAGGCGGGGGCCATGTAGCCTACCATGCCTCCCCCCACCCCCACCAGTAGTCCAAGAGGGACCCCGCCAAACATGATGGCTAGCAATAATAGAGCCACGATGGCTAGGAACAAGCGGAGAGCGGCGAAATGGGCTACAGGAATCCTCAGGCCGGCGCGGTCCAGCTCTAAGGCGAGCTGGGCAGCCCGCTCGCGGCGGGCTAGGAATATGTCGAAGACGGGCACTCCACTTAGGTGACGGCGCAGAATTGGCGCAGGCATGAGCTGGTGGTGTCGCCCCTCTTTGATGTGGCGCAGGCGACGCACGCCTGGGTCCTCCGCCCGGGTGGCCAAGTATATCCCTAGGATGCCCAGGATAACAGCCAGGGCCACGAACATGGCAGCCAACGCTATAATGGCGTCCATGGCTCACCACCTTTCCAAAGCTACTTCGGCCATGAACAGGTTCGTAGGCACCTTGACGCCCGCTGCCTGGAACCGGTCGACGCAGCGGGGCCTGAGGCCCATGGCTACGAAGTCCCCCAGGACGCGTCCGTCATGGGATACACCGCGGGGCTCGAAACGGAACAGCTCTTGCATCGTCACCGTCCGGCCTTCCATGCCCGTGATCTCGCATATGGAGACCACCCGGCGGCGACCATCTGAGTGACGAGCCATCTGGACGATAATGTGCAGAGCAGAGGCCATCTGCTCCCGGATGGCCTGCACGGGCAAGTCAAAGCCGGCCATGAGGATCATGTTCTCGAGTCGGGCCAAGGCATCGCGGGGGGAGTTGGCGTGAATGGTGGACATGGAGCCCTCGTGGCCCGTGTTCATCGCCTGCATCATGTCGAAGGCCTCGGGGCCACGCACCTCGCCCACGATGATGCGGTCAGGGCGCATGCGCAAAGCGTTGCGGAAGAGGTCCCGCTGCGTCACCTCGTTTTTGCCCTCTAGGTTCGGCGGCCGCGCTTCCAGGCGCACTACATGGGGCTGTTGCAGCCGCAGCTCCAGAGGGTCCTCAATGGTGATGATGCGCTCCCGTTCCGGAATGTAGGCCGAAAGGGCGTTCAGAAAGGTGGTCTTGCCGGTGCCAGCACCACCGGAGATAAGGATGTTCAACCGTGCCTTGACACACGCCTCTAGGAAGATGGCCCACTCGCGCGGCAGGGTGCCACCTTGGATGAGCTGATCCATGGTCAGCTTGTCACTGCGAAACTTGCGGATAGTGATGATGGGGCTGTCAGGTGCCACTGGGGGGATGATAATGTTCACCCGTGAACCGTCGGGCAAGCGGGCGTCTACCATGGGCGACGCCTCATCCACCCTACGGCCCAGGGGGGCGATGATGCGTTCCGCGATGCGCATGATGTGGGCGTGGTCGCGAAAACGGACATCACTAAGGTGTATGATGCCATCGCGCTCGAAATACACTTCCCGTGGCCCGTTGACCATCACCTCGGACACCGCGGGGTCACGGATGAGGGGATCAATAGGCCCGTAACCCAGGACCTCGTTGACCACGGCGGTCACCACCTCGTCCCTAAGCTCGCCCACCACGTGAGGGGCCACCTCCCCCAAAAGCGCGCGGGCGGCCATTTCCACGGCGGCATGGGCATGGTCAGGGTCTAGCCGCTCTATCTGGGCCACATCCACGTCCCGCAGCAGCCGTTGGTGGACTTGTAGCACCAGCTCGAGCAGATAGTCATCGTCCCTGTGCCGCACCGGATTGGGGCGTGGCGATGTCGCTTCAGAACCTGTGGTCTGGGGTCCTGGGGGCCGGTAGTGCCATTGCCACTGGTTCATGCTATTGCTCACCTCCATATGGCTGCCCATCTCCTATGCTTTTGGGGGCCGGCGCCCGCCGTTACTGGGAAGAAACTTTGGGAACTTCCAGCCAGCTACCATTGGCCGCGCACCGGTGCCACTGATCTTGGCGGCCAGGCCCCGCATGCTCTGGGCGACTTTGGACTCAGGCGCCGAAAGGACAAATGGTTGGCCCAGCTGGGCACACTGGTGCACCAAGGGGTCGAAGGGCAAGGTCCAGAAGACCTCGCTGTCAAGGATGGTGCGCAGGTCATCGTGGCGTTTTGCGTTGTTGGGATGGGTATGGTTCAGGACCACCTTGACCTTCTCCATGTCCAGGCCCCAAGACTTTAGCAGGCCTAGGGCGAGCATAGTGTCCTTAAGGCTGGTTATATCGGACGTGGTCACCAGGAGGCACAGGGTAGCCACCTCCATGACGGCGGCAGTGGATGGATTAAGACCTGAGGGCGTATCCAGCACCACGTAGTCCTGGCTTTGAGCGATGAGCTGTACCACTCGCTGTAGGTCCTGAGGCTGAACCTCCTGCCACGTCTCCACCATGGTGGCGGTGGGGAGCACCAGAAGCCCTGTGGGATGGGGATGGAGGTAGTCCAGCACCGAATTGCGGTCCAACGAGCTGGCGTGGCGGGCTACCTGGGCCAGGCTGTGGGAGACAGGCACATGTTCCAAGTTCATGAGGAGGCCTACGTCGCCAAAGTTAGGCTCAGTATCCACCAAGGCTACTGACTGGGCGGTGGCCTGCCGCAGGGCCAAGGCCAGGTTCACTGCGATGGTGCTCTTGCCCACCCCTCCCTTTAGGCTGGCTATTGTGATGATGGTGCCCTGGGCTGGCAGCCCTTCTGTCTGGCGGGCCTGGCGCATGCGTCGCTTCTCCTCTGCCTCGAGCACGGCGTAGATAGAGCGGGTCAGCTCGCGTCCAGAGACCGGCTTCAGGATGTAGTCCCGGGCGCCTGCCAGCACCGCCCGCCTCATCACTTCTACCTCCGGCAGCGAGGAGTAGACGATGACGGGTGTCTCGGGCAGGGCGTTGGCCAGGGACTCAATGGTCTGAAGGCAGGGCGTGAGGGGCTCTTCGGCGGCCACCAGCACCACGTCAGGCTGAGTGCTGCGGGCCGTGGTGACGGCATCGATGCCGAGGCCAGCCTCTCCGGCCAGCGAGAAGTGGCTCTTAGCTAGTACCTTCTTGATGTCGACGCGGCTGTTAAGGTCAGGGTCTACGATGAGCACTGATGGCATCTTGGCCATGGCCTTAGCCTCACCTCCTCACCGGTTCCTGGCTCGACTCCCCCCCACATCAGCGCCTGGTGAAAGGCGGTGCGACCTGGGGCAGGAAGTCAGATATGGTGGCCGGAGGGACTTGGGCCTCGCCGCTATCGCCGAAGCGGCGCAGGGCCACCTTCAGCTCGCCGTTGCTCTGGGCCCAGGCGAGTCGCTGGGCCTGTTCTGGCGTCACGGCCAGGGTAAGGGTGGCCGCTTTGGGATTAGGCTTGACCTCTTGCACCGGCACCCGCTCTCCCTGACCACCGTCGCCTTGAGACTCTCCCACCACCACTGGAACCACCGCTTGGGCTACCGCTAGCACCTCTACGTCCTGTAGCACCGTCATGGTCAAGAACTTCTTGATGTTAACGCTGCTGGTGGGGTCGCTTCCCACCCCGTAGAGGGTGACGTCGAAGACGCCTATGATGTCCACCCGGTCGCCGGGGCGAATGAGGCCGCCGGCAGCGCTGGCCTCATCGATGGGGATGGAGACGGCACGCATGCCTTGTGGGATAACGTAGGAGAGGGGCATGTCGGTGGATACGGTGCCCGGGGCAACGCTGGCGCTAGCCACGTCCCGCGCCTGGACCTGCTCGCCCGCTGCCAGGGGGAGGCGGGCCACCTTGCCTACCAACTGGTTGGTGTCGCGGAAGGCACCGTCTAGGGCCAGGGCAGCGGGCACCTGGCGTACTTCCACCATCTCGGCAGTGATGGTGGTCCCCGGGCTTATAGCCTGCTTAGCCACCACCACGGGTACAGCGCCTTCGCCGGTGCCTGTATCGCCGCGGGAGCTGAGGGCCACGGCCACCAGGAGAGCGGCCACAGCGCCGAAGACGATGGCCAGGAGGAGGACCATGCGCTCCGGTCTCGCCCGCAGGCCCCTTATCATCGCGTTACCAGCCATGGTTCTGTCACCTGCCTTTCCCTGTGCTCTACCTGCTCACTCGATAAGGACCGCCAATAGGGGTGCCAGTGGGTTTGTGCCCGGGTTATCTGGGTCCACGAGCAACGACATCGCTGGCAGTACGCGCTCGGGGGGTAGCAAGTACCCCCATACGTATTCACCGGTGCCGTCCCCATCGTAGTCGAAGTCCCCGTATGGGTTTGTCCTGTCCCAGCCAGCGATGTAGAATATGGCCAGCCCGTATACACGAGCGGACGTTTTGCCCCGGCTCAGGTCGTCTACCACTGGTATGACCACTACCCGTGTGAGACGGCAGATGGCATCCTGAGCCAGCTCCAAGGCGCGCTGTTGCCCTTGCTGATAGGTCACGTCACAATGCGCGAGCTGAGCATCGCTCGTCCTCGACCCGCAGGGCGGCACATCTCTCTCATAGCGGCTCGCCCTGGTGTACAATGGCTCGCACGTGTTGATGCCGAGGGTGCCCGTCTCGGAGGGGACCTGTACAGTGCCGTCATCCAGGATGACGTTGCTGCTGCCGGCCTCATTCATTATGGCTTGCCGGTAAGGGGGCACACCGTTGCCGTCTACTGCGAGGGCGTTGAAGTTGCCCGGCCCGAGGAAGCTGTCGCACCTGGGACGGCAGAAGCGCTCGCTGTGGAACGCCACCGGCCGCCCATCTATGATCTGCTGGCGCAAACCGAAGAACTCGTTCTCATTGTCGTTGGCTCCCTGCACGGCCCAGGGGAGGACGCTGGAGCCGCGGGCCCGCACGCGCATGGCCGCTGCCGCCTTGCTCACCTTAGGGTCGCCGAACCCTATGAGGCGGGCGAACAAGCTGCGAGAGTCCAGGCTGACACGCGCCCGCACCGTGTCGGAGCGCCCATCGCCGTCCCGGTCCTCGAAGTCGCAGCACTCCAGGTGGGCCCGGTCGCGAACCTCGGGAGCCACGTTGTGCTGGAACCAAGCCTCGGCCACCTCTCTGGCAGAGGACTCCCCTGGCTCGGGCAGCTCCAGCACCGCCGCCAGCACCACGGCGTCGGCCTTGTTCTGGGCGAAGCGCAGGTCCCTTAGCCATACGCCCAGGTCCACGGCGATGGCCCCAGTCATGAGGGCAATGACCGTAAGGCCGATCATCCACATGAGGGCCTGGCCCCGTTGGTCCCGGTGCAGGGACGCTAGCAAACGCCTGGCTACCTGCATGACACTCCACCTCCCGAGCCCAAGGCTCCCGTCTCTAGTCGCATGTCCACCTTCGTGCGCACTGTCACATGGGGCAGGAAGGGAAAGAGGTGGGACAGCAAGGGGAAGGTGTAGTCCCGCCGCGCGCAGACGATGACCGAATCCCCTCGGTCGGTGGGGGCTGGGGAGGTGGTCTCCGGCCGGTTCTCATAGTGTACGCCTATGTCCTCCAAGCGGAGGAGGCCACCGGAGGCGTTGACGACCTTGGTGGCGATGTCGGAGAAGGTGCGGTTGCCGCCCAGGGCGGCATAGCGGGCGCCCTCACGCGCGGCGTTGGATACCATGACCCAATTGCGCAGCAGCAGCCCAAAATCGACGATGACCAAGAAGAACATGATCACCAGGGGGGTAAGGATGAGCATCTCTACGGCCGCCTGGCCTAGCGAACCGCGGCAGACCTTTGCCCTTCTCATGTTACTAGCCAGTCCAAGGCCGAGCCGATGCGGGCCACTACGTCCTGCAGGAAGCCGGAATAGGCGCCGTAGCCGATGGCCACGGCGATGGCCGCGATGACGCCCACCATCAACATGTAGTCGGCCAGGGCCTGCGCCCTCTGGCCATGCCAGCGCCTGTCCATGGCAGCCTCCGGGCCCTAGGTCCTTCTCACTGTTGTCCATCATGTCCCGCTTTTTGCCCTAGCCTGGCTCTTTGGGGCGGGGGAAGCGCCCCTTCCCCCGCCCCTGGCCCTGCTCGGGTGATGTGTTTCACTAGAAGCTCAAGGCGTCGATGGCATCGCCCACCTTGTTCACCAGCCCCTGCAGGGCGCCGGAGTAGGCAGCCCAGATGATGGTGGCGATGATGGCCACCACCACGCCGGTCATGACCAGGTACTCGGCCGTGTCCTGGCCCCGCTCGTCCACGTGCAGGCGGGCCAGCAGGTCGCGAACGGCAGCACGGGCCACATCCATCAGCATCATGACGTACGCCATGTCCTTACCTCCTTTTCCTTGAATCTTTTTCCCTTGGCAGGTTTGGGGGCATCCCGAGGGAAGGCGCTATGGCTCAGCTCGAGGGCCCTTTACAGGCAAGGGCACGATGCCCTAAAATGGCTTCGCCAGAGCACACGGCGCCCGCCCCCAAGGTGCGCCTGACCTGGCCGGCTGGAGGTCCCCCCACCTCCAGCCCTTTTTAGATCTCCTAGCTCGTCCCGCTCCTCTCACCTCCCGTCTCAGGCATGGGTCTGGGGCCCCTTCGGGCCTCCTCCTACTCTTTGAAACGCCCTACGCCGCATGATCATTACAAAATGACCCCCTGCCGGGGTGAACTATGCACTGACATGGTCGGGTGGGCTCGGGAGGCGGAAGCGGAGGACGTAAGGGCCCAGTTCGATGGTGTCGCCGTCCTCCAGCACCGCCCAGAGAACGGTGTGGCCGTTCACCGTCACCTCCCCCCGGCGGGTCAGGTCATGGAGCATGAAATGCCCCTCGCGGTACCACAACCGCAGGTGATGAGGGGCGATGCCCTCGCCTGGCAAGACCAAGTCGCAGCCGCTGCTGCTGCCCACGGTGAACGGTGCGCGGCCCAGCGATGCCTCCTGTACCAGTGCGCCGTCCTGTCGTCGGTGCACGGTCAGTCGGGCCAAGGCCGTCTCCACAGGGACCTGTTGGGACGCTTGGAATGATGGATCGACGGTCACCTCAGGCACTGCGATGCTGGGGGCAGCCTCCGGGGGGGACGGCATAGGGGCAGCACGGGTAGCCCGTCTCCATCTGCCCACGACTACGGCTCCCGCCGCCACAGCGAGAGCTGCCGCAGCCCCTGCCGCCATGGGCAGAAACTTCGGCCCGGCACCCTCGCCCGTGAGCACCAGTTGGAACAGTGCCTGGCCCTCTTGGCCGGCGATATCACGGGCGACCACGGTGAGATGGATAGGGCCATGGGGCACTTTGCCCGGCTCTAGCACCACGGCAAAGGGTGGAGCGGCAGCCTCGGCCAAGACCTGGCCATCCAGCAGGAAGCGCACCCACTGCACCGGCTCCTGTGAGGTCACCTGAGCCTCCAGCCGCACCTTGCCCCTCAGCGTAGTGAGGGACTCAGGGCCGGGCGCCATCTCCCCACTGGGGGACGCCAACCGCACCCGCGGCGGCACCTGGGCCACCACGAGGGCCACCTCCGCCGTCCCCATGCCCCCTAGCTCGTCAGCGACCTCCAGCCGCAGGTGGTGGGGCCCTGGGGTAATGGTGACTGGGTCTAGCAAGTACTGGAAGGGGGGAGAGTCTGTCCGGGCCACCTCTTGGTCGTCCAGAAGGTAACGTGCGCTGATAATGCGCCTGCTGGCGGAGATGGCCGGGAGCAGCAGCACCGGCTCTGATAGCCGTGCGCCCTGGGTCAGGGCGGGCAACGATACTTGGGGCGGGCGGTAGCCAGGTGGGGCCACCTCCACCGAGCGCCCTCCCTGGCCACGGTCGGCACCCCTGGTGACCTCCACCTGCAAATCGTAGGTGCCAGCGCGGGCGTTAGCCCCGAGGTCGAACTGGACCAAGTACTGGGAGCGCAGAAGGGCGTGCACCTCCTCGAACACCGGCGGCAGGTCGGCGGGCGTTGGGGCCCACATGGCCCGCCCCCGGGAGCGGCTAGCCAGCTGGGTCAGGTAGTCCCGGTCGGGCTGGGGGCCCAGGCCGACGGTGAAGAAGGGCACGCCGCGACCCGAGGCAGTCGCCAGGGAGCCCTCGCGGCTGGTGCGGCTCAGGCCGCCGAAGTCGGCGCCGTCGCTCAGCAGCACCACTGCCCGTCGGGGGAGCCCGGCTGCCGTGGCCGCCTCCACGGCCGTGGCCACGGCATCGTAGAGGGCGGTGTTGCCTCTGGCCTGGAGGCGGTCGATGGCCTGGTAGAGGGCGTCCTTGTTGGCGGTGAAGGGCTGGGCCACACTTATGCTGTCGCTGAAGACTAGCACCATCGCCTGGTCAGCCGGGGTGAGCCTAGACACGAAGTCCCGCGCCACTTGCTTGGCCTTGACCAATGGATCGCCCTGCATGCTGCCGCTGACGTCTATCGCCAGCACCACGGCGATGCCTACTCCAGCATCTAGGGCCGTCCGCACTTGCATCACCGGCACTGGGCGGCCGTTGGCGGTGACACGAAAGCTGGCGGGGGGCAGATCGCTAATGGGCAGGCCCGAGGCGTCGGCGACACTGACAGTGGCCGTTACCAAAGGAAACGACGAAGCGTCCACCCCGATAAGCTGCACAGACAGGGGTATCTGGCCGGCAGCGGGACGGGCTCCCCATAGGACGAGGGCCAGCACCACTGAGGCAACCCCTGCCCAGGTGGCGGCGCGCAGCAGCCTTCTCATACTAGGGTACCCCAAGATAGCGGTAGGTGCCTGAGGGTCATGCCACGCTTCTGCGTTTGCGACGTCTCCGCAGGCGGGCCAGCAGGGTCTCTTTGGTGCGCTGTCGCCATTCGGGGGAAGGGCGCACATCAACGGGCAGCAAGGTGGGAATGATGCTTGCGATGGCTTTGAGCTCCTCCAACTCCCGTTTAAGCTCGGGGTGCTTCTCCAGCCAACGGCGAGCCTCCTCCTCACCAGAGAGGAGCGAATCGAACTTCCGAGCGAGCCCTCGGACGCGGCGACGCAACTCTCTACATCTCCATTTCAGATAAGAGCATACGGCGCAGGTTGCGCAAGGCGCGGAACTGGGCGACACGGATGGAGTTGACTGTCTTGCCCAGGGCGGCCGCCACCTCAGGGTAGTCCATCTGGTCCACGAAGCGCAGAAGGATCACCTGGCGCTCCAGTGGCCTGAGCCTGAGGATCGCCCGGAACAACTTTTTGCGCTGGAGATTAGCGATGTAGGTCTCTTCTTCGGGATGGGCCCCGGATGGTCTCCCTTCTAGCCCCATCTGCTCCAAGGAAGCTCCTTGTCGGGAATTTTGTCGCACGTGTGATACCACCAAGTTGTGGGCGATGGTGAGGAGCCAAGAGAGAAGAGGCTTGCCTCGCCAGCGGTAGCGGCCGATGGCTTGCCAAGCGCGGAGGAACGTCTCTGCCGTGAGGTCCTCCGCCTCACTGGGGCTACGGGTCAGAGAGCAGATATACCGATAGACTCGGTCCACGTACTTCTCATAGATGTCGCCGAAGGCCTCCACATCGCCCCGCTGACAGCGGAGCAACAGCCATAAGTCACCGCATTCCTTCGCCCTCATCGCTACCTCCCGCACCATCACTCTCCTGGACGTGCTAAACGTTTGCTTCTCCATTGCCCCCTTCATCCGTCCCCCTGACGGACGACTTCGAACCGTAATCGGTACGGCCCTAGCTCCAGTAGGTCTCCGTCCTCCAGCACCACCCACACCAGCGGCCGGCCCTGGATGAAGGCGGGCACTTCGGGTGCCAACAGGTGTAGCATGAACCGATCTTCCCGGGGCCATATGCGGGCCAGCTGCAGCGGCAGAGTGCCTGGAGGTGCCTCCAGGACGATATCGCAGCGAGGGTCCGTGCCGAGGGTGACAGCAGCGTCGGGGCGCAGGTCGAAGCTACGCCCGGCCATGGGGCCCTCCTCCACCACCAGCCTGGCCGTCGGGGGCGCTGACGGTTGCGACGCCACCTGTGCGCTGACTGTCACGCCCCGTGAGGCCCAACGCGGTGAGGCACGTGCAGAGGCCGTTCCAGTCTGGAGGAAACGGGTGTAATGGGGAGAAGGCATGGGCTGTGGCTGGGCCCTGCCGGCCTGCACTCGCTGGAGGGCGGCTGTTGCTATGCCTCGGAATGCCGAGGCCATGGTCCGGGCGCCCAGGGCTGCTGCTTGGACTAGGCGGGGCCACGCCAGGCGCCAGACTCGCCACATCCATCTGACAGTGACGGCCATAGCCCACGCTGCCCGCCGCGCCTCCGTAGCCGCGGTTTTGGCCATGAGTGGCAGGAGGCCGAGTGCCGTACGCAGGCGCTCCGCTCTGGGCCTGACGGTAGCGGTATCGGGCATCGGAGGAGCGGAGGACGGCGATGGTGTGGGTTCATGAGCAGGAAATGGCCTAGGGGCTTGCTGCGCAGGAGTGGCGCGGGCCATGGCCAACTGAGCGTCGTACGATGCGCGGAGGTGAGGGTCCCTGAGGACGCGGTAGGCCTCTTCGATGGACAAGAGGCGCTCCTCCGCTCCGGCCAGACGATACTTGGTGGAGAGGTGTTGATATGCTAGCTCCACCACTTCCGGCGATGCCAACGGGTCCAGGTGGAGGGCCTCGTAATGGTCTGGCAGGGCGGCGGTCTGGGGCACGTGCGAGCGAAGGAAACGGCCGAGGGCAGGCACAAATGAGGCCAGGGCAGCAGTGGTTGCCACAGCCCCAAGGCCGAAAGCCCCTCCCCCCACCATGACCCCATGCCATTCCTCCAGCACCTGCAGACCCCCCTTCAGCTCCATGGCCCCCGCGGCCAGCCCGAGCGTCAGTGAAACGGCAGAGGCGGTGACTATGAGCCACCCTGCTTCCCAGGCTAAGGTGGTAAGGGCTCCGGGACGTGGCTCAGTGGCGGCAGCAGTGCGGCCCCCTACAGCACCTTCATCGGCCAGGGCCGATACCACAGCTGACATAGCCTCGTTGAGGCGCCGCAAGGCCTCCCTTTGGCCCTGATGATGGTAGCGAAAGGCTAGAAGCCAGTACGTGCGTTCCACTAGCTCCAAGTCGGCGGAGGGCGAAAGCTGTAGTGTGCGATAATGGGCCTCAAGGCCGCTCTGGCCTACCACTCTACTCTGGACGCTGTGATGGGCCGTGGAAACCTTCATGCCTGGGGGTGCAGTCCTTCATTAGTCATAACGCGCTACATAGCAGAACCATTACAGGGACAAATATAGAGTAGACGACTTGGCAAGGGCGGTTGATACACGGTGCAGGAGCAACTTGTCCATTACTTTTCCACAAACAAAAAGTTAGCCTTTTGGCATGAGAGCGATTTGGAGGAGCTGGCCAGCTTGTCCAGTGCCCTGCCGGGGCCTATGGACTTTAGGCGTCCCTGCTATCGCCTGTTGTGGCCCTGGGGGCGGTTATGGCTGCGCAGTTCCTCCAGCCACTTCTTTATCTGGGCCTCGTAGCCCAGCTCCCCCGCCTGGTAGTAGTGGCGACCGCGCAGCCTCTCGGGAAGATGATCCTGCCCAGCATAGTGCAGCGGATGGTCATGGTCGTACTCGTAGCCCTGGCCATAGCCTAGCCGGGCCATGAGGGGAGTGACTGGGTTGCGTAGGAAGAGGGGCACCGGCTCGCCGTGGGTGGCGCGGGCGTCCTCCGCGGCCCGTCGGTAGGCCTGCAGGGCGGAGTTGCTCTTGGGGGCACAAGCGAGGTAGATGGTGGTCTCGGCCAGGGGGAGGGCGGCCTCCGGCATGCCGATGAAATGCACGGCCTGCTGACAGGCCACTGCCAAGGGGAGGGCCTGGGGGTCGGCCAGACCCACGTCCTCAGCGGCCAGGATCACTAGGCGACGGGCGATGAACAAGGGGTCTTCTCCCGCCTCCAACATGCGCGCCAGCCAGTATAGGGCGGCATCAGGATCGGAGCCGCGGACCGACTTGATAAAGGCAGAGATGATGTCATAGTGGAGGTCTGCGGCCTTATCGTACCGGGGGGCCGGGCGCTGTAGGGCCTCGGCCACATCCTCCTTGGTGATGCGACGGCGTCCTTGAGGCCCAGGGCGGCAGATGGCAGCGGCCATCTCCAGGGCGTTGAGGGCCACACGGGCATCGCCTCCGGCCGCCCGACAGAGGAAGGCCATGGCCTCGTCGTCCATCTCCAGCTCCAGGGAGCCCAGGCCTCGCTCCCGGTCCTGGAGGGCCCGTCGCACTACGGCCCCTAGATGCTCAGGGCTCAGGGGCTCCAGAACGAAGACGTGGCAGCGGGAGAGCAAGGGGGCTACCACCTCGAAGGAAGGGTTCTCGGTGGTGGCGCCAATGAGGACGATGACCCCCGACTCCACATGGGGGAGGATGACGTCCTGCTGGGCCTTGTTGAAGCGGTGGATCTCGTCGATGAACAGGATGGTGCGCTGGCCGTAGAGGGCGCGCCTCTCCTTGGCCTCCTCCACGATACGGCGCAGGTCGGCCACCCCGGCGGTGACGGCCGAGATGGACTCGAAATGGGCCTTGGTGACGGCAGCGATGATGCGAGCCAGGGAGGTCTTGCCGCATCCTGGGGGCCCCCACAGGATCATGGATGGCACCTCATCGGCCTCTATGGCTCGGCGCAGGATACGACCGGGTCCCAGCAGGTGCTCCTGCCCCACCATCTCGTCCAGGGTGCGAGGGCGCATGCGGGCGGCCAAGGGGGCCTCCTGGCCCTCCCTCCTCCCCGCCGCCTGGCCAAAGAGGTCTTCCTGTTTCCCTCGCTCCTTCACAGCTTCAATTATCGCACTTCCCTGGGAGACCTTAACGGGAGCGGGTCTCCCCCCAGCGATCCCAATAGGTGACCTGTTCCACAGGCAAGCGGCGCAGGGGGCCAAAGGGAGTCCTAGGCCAGCCCAGAGGGATGAGGGCCATGGTCTCCCACCCCTCGGGGATGCCCAGGAGGGCACGCGTCTCCTCCTCCCTCACCCGATAAAGGGTGGTGAGTACCGTGCCGAGCCCCAGGGCGCGAGCGGCCAGCATGAGGTTCTGCACTGCAGGGTAAATGTAGGAGCCGGGAGGGGAGGTGGAAGCTGGCCAGGGGGAGGTCTGTAGACAGGCCACGATGAGCACCGGCACCTCGGCCAGGTGGTGGGCCAAGTGCTCTGCTGAGCGGTAGATGCGGGCCATGGCGGGGTTGGAGAGGGCATCCTCTCGCATGGGCCCATAGATGCGGTTCCATCCCTCCAGATAGAACTCCCCTAAGCGGGCCTTCACCTGGGGGTCCCGCACCACGATGAACCGCCACGGCTGACGGTTGCCCCCCGAGGGGGCCATAGTGGCCGCCTCCAGAACCCGCCAGATGAGCTCATCGGGGACGGGGTCGGGACGGAACCGCCTTATAGCCCTGAGGGTGTATATAGCCTCAAATACGTCCATGGTCTCCTCCTCTCTTTTGGGAAGCCTCCACCTCCTGCAAAAACGATATAAGAAGGCGGTTGAACTCCTCCGGCCTCTCTAGGGGAGGGATATGGCCGCAGTCCCTCATCACCTCCAGGCGGGCGCGGGGCAGGTTGGCCGCCAGCACCTGAGCGATGAGCTGGAAATCGGGCAAGTCCATCTCCCCTACTACTACCAACACGGGGGCGTTTATTTCAGACAGATGGTCAAGGATGGGCGGGGCCTCCTCCGCCTCGGCCAGGAGGTCCGCGCCAGGGTGAGAGAGGACCATCTCCCGGAGGAGGGCGAACCTGTCCGGGAAGCGGCGCACACCATCAAAGATGGGGTGGCGGAGCCACACCTGCTCCAACGCTGCCCTGGGGCCCTGCTGACGGGCCGCCTCCACCAATGCTTGTACATGACTCGCGAACTCCTCCGAGTAGCCGAAACCAGGGAGCGCCGAGTCCACCAGCACCAAGGAGCGTGTCCTCTCCGGATGCAGGAGGGCCCATTGCAGGGCGATGCCCCCACCCATGGAGAGGCCCACTAAGTGCACCTGGTCCACCCCCAGGGCCTCCGTGATGGGGCGGTCTACATTCAGGCGATCCAGAAGGTCAGTGAGGTCGGCAGCATAGGTGGGGAAGGAGTACCCCGAAGGCGGTACAAGGGAGCGGCCATGTCCCCGCACGTCGTAGCGGATGACCCGGAACCCTGCCTTCAGGAGAGGTGGCACCTGCTCGTCCCATAGGCGGAGGCTGGTGGTAGCCCCGTGGATGAGGACCACGGTAGGAACGTCCGTCCGCCCTTGGGGGCGGGCGTCCTCGTAAAAGGTGACGATGCCATTGGTGTAAGCGTAGGGCATTTCAGGCCTCCCTGAGGATGGTCTCCAGGGCTGGGGACGGCCGCACCCTGGGGCGATAGCAGGGGTCTGGGTATCCTATCTCCACCAGGAACATGGGTTCCCAACTTGGGGGGAGGAGGAGGGCCTTCCGCACCGCCTCCTGGCAGAAGAGGGGAGCACCTAGGAGACAGGAGCCCAGGCCTCGGGCATGGGCCAGGAGCTGGAGGTTCTGGAGGGCGGCTCCTAAGCTCTGGACGAACATGTCCCGCTCTGCCCTCCTCCGACGCTCATCGGGCCAAGGGTGGGCCTGAGACATGTCTAGGCAAGCCAAAAGGAGCAGGGGAGCGTCGAGAAGGCGACGGCGCGACCGCTCCAAGCGGCGGCTCACCTCCTCAGGTGGCTTGTTATCCCTCTCCAGGTCGCTTCGCCAGGCCTCCCCCATGGCCTCCACCAGGCGGTGGCGGGCATCGGCCGACAGGGCTATGAGGCGCCACGGGCGGGTGTGGTGAGGGGCAGGAGCTAAGGCTGCCGCCTCTGCCAGCACCCTTACTACCTCGGAGGCCACTTGGCGCCTATCGAACCGACGGACTGAGCGTCTGCTCCTGATGGCTTCCTCCAGCTCCATTCAGCCCCCCTCATGGCCCAGCCGACTCATCAGCCCGAGGGAGATGACCACCTCCTTGGTGTGGAGGGCGCCATCTGTCTGAAGGACACGCAAAAGGTCCTGGGGCTCGTCCACGTCGTAGGCCAACGGCTCGAGGCGGAGGACAGCCGTTGGTACATTTCTGGCCACGGCCTCCCGGCGGTGAGCGGTGAAGCTCCGGGGCCCAAAACGGAAAGGCACGGCGTCCGGAGGGGTCAGCGCCAGGGCGTTGGTGCCGCCGTCGGCCGCAGGGACGATGGCCATGCCTCGTGGCCGGGGGAGGGATTGCACTATCTCCTCCACCAAGGCGGGGCTAAGGGTGGGGACGTCAGCGGGCATGACCAGCAGGGCAGTGGCCCCACGGCCCGACAGGATGGAGGCGGCGTGGCCGAGGGCGGCGTTGAGGCCCATGGCCTGGGGCGGTTCAGGAATGGGATGGGCGCCCAGCCTCTCGGCGTGGGAGAGCACCGCCGGATCGGGGCTCACCACCGCCAAGTAGGCGATGGACGCTGCCCCTAGGAGGGCTGTCAGGACGTCGGTGAGCATGGCCAGGGCCAGGCGTTGTCGCTCCTGGGGGTCGAGGATGGCGGCCATGCGCTCCTTCACCCCTCCCAGGGCCTTCAGGGGGACTAGTGCTGCTATCATCTCCTCACCCCCAGGGCTGCCAGGACTGACCTGGCCAGGGCCTCTTTCTTGCTTACATCAGTCATTATCGTATCGGTCACCATCACCTCCAAGCCCAAGGCAGCCACCTGGGGCGCCAGGTGAGCGTCCGCCTGGTCGATGACCATGATACGCAGGAAGTCGGCATACAATCGGGCCACCGTCACAGGGCTGGGCTCCAGGCCCAGGTGACGCATAAGGCGGTCGGCGGGACCCTTTAGGGCCGCTCCCCCTACGATGGGGCTTATGGCGGCTACTGGGACGGTGGCCTGCCGAAGGGCCTCGCGCACCCCAGGCACAGCCAGGACGGGGCCGATGCTCAGGATGGGGTTGGAGGGCGCTACGATGATGGCCTGGGAACGGGCTATGGCCTCAAGCACCCCAGGGGCAGGTTTGGCCTCCTCCGCTCCCACATAGACCACCCGCCGCACCGGCACTTGCGCCGCCAGGCGCACGAAATAGTCCTGAAAGTCCAGGAGCCCGTCCTCCGTCTCCAGCTTGGTGCGGAGTGGGTCATCGGTGGCGGGCAGGAGGGCACACCGAAGGCCGAAGGCGCGGGCGATATCGGCCGTGGCCTCCGATAGCCTGCGGCCCTGGCGCAGCAGGTTAGTGCGGTGGAGGCAGGTGGCCAGGTCGCGGTCCCCCAAACGGAACCAGGTCTGGTAGCCGAAGCGGGCCAGGGCCTCCACCACGGCGAAGGTATCGTTGCGGATACCGAAGGTGCGCTCCTCGTCGGCCACCCCGGCCAAGTGGTAAGTGATGTTGTCTAGGTCTGGCGAGACATAGAGCCCATACATCTCAGCATCGTCTCCCACATTGGCTACCACGGTGACCTCTTCAGGGGGCACGGTTCGCACCAGGCCCTGCAGGAACCTGGCCGCCCCCGTGCCACCGGCTATGACCACGATCATGACACTACCTCCACGATGGTGACCCCTTCTCCCCCTTCCCAAGGGTCGCCGGGCCTGTAGGACTTTACCAGGGGATGGGAGGCCAGAAGGTCGCGCACCGCCCGACGGAGGATGCCCGCTCCCTTGCCATGGACGATACGTAGCTGGCGAAGGCCAGCGCGGAAGGCCAGGTCCAGATGCCTCTCCACCAGGGGGAGGGCCTCGTCCGTGGTGAGGCCTCTTATCTCGAGCTCGGCGGGAGGGGCTGGAGGCGGGGTTGGGACCTCCACCCCTGGGGACCCATGGGGCGCCCCCTCTTCCACCCTCTCCACCTCCGAGAGAGGCACGCGCAGGCGTAGACGTCCCACCTGCACCTCTAGCTCGCCGTTCTCCTGGGGGCCCGCCAGCACGGTACCTGGGGCACTTATGCCCCGCAGCCACACCACCTGGCCAGGGCCCACCGGCGGCGGAGGTGGGCGCAGGGCCGCCTCTCGGGCAGCCAAAGCCTCCTCTTGGCTTTCTACTTCCTCCAAGAGGCGGCGGGCACGGGCGAGGGCGCGCCAGGCTCTACGGGACCTCTGGGCCTTGGAGACGAGGCGCTCCACCTCCTGGAGACGACGGCGGGCCTGGGCCAGCATCTCCGTGAGCTCTCGTCTGACTTCTGCCAAGTCCCGCAGCCGCTGCTGGCGGATGGAGGCCAGCTGGGCCTCCATCTCCCGCCGCAGGGACTCCGTCTGTTGTCGGGCCTCCTCCTGAGCCCTGCGTTCCGCCTGCGCCTTTCGCCTCTCCTCCTCCAGGTCTAGGAGAAGTCTCTCCATCTCCCGATGAGCAGGGGAGAGGGAGCGGGAGGCCTCCTCCAGGATGGGCTCTGGCAGGCCCAGACGGCGGGCGATGGCCAAGGCGTTGGACTGCCCAGGCATCCCCATGCGTAAGCGGAAGGTGGGGCTCAGGGTCTGGGGATCGAACTCCATGGAAGCGTTCATCATGCCCGGGGTGGCGTGGGCCAGGGCCTTCAGCTCCCCATGGTGAGTGGTGGCCACCACCAAGCAGCCCCGCTCCAGCAGATGAAGGAGAAGGGCGCGGGCCAAGGCCGCTCCCTCCGTGGGCTCCGTCCCGGCGCCCAGTTCGTCTAGGAGGACCAGGCTTTCAGACGTAAGGCGCCGCAAAATGCCCACGATGTTGCCCATGTGGGCGCTGAAGGTGGATAGGGACTGCTCGATGCCCTGCTCATCGCCGATATCGGCGTAGACGCCATCGAACACGGGAAGCACACTCTGCTCGTCTGCTGGCACTGGTAGACCGGCTTGTGCCATGAGGGACAGCAGCCCCACCGTCTTAAGGGCCACCGTCTTGCCACCGGTGTTGGGTCCGGTGATGACCAGCACGCGGAAGCCCACCTCATCTCCCAGGTGAAGGGAGAGGGGCACCACCTCCCCCCGCAAAAGGGGATGCCTGGCGTTGACCAAGCGCAGAAGAGATGGTCGAGGGCGCAGCCAGTGGGGCTCTCCGTCTGGCTGGGGGAGGGGGCAGCCCAGCTCATCGGCCAAGCGGGCCTTGGCCAAGGCCAGGTCCAGGCGAGCCAGGGCCTGAAGTGCCCTTAGGATGGCGGGCCCCTGTTGGCCCACCAGGGCGGAGAGACGTTGCAGCACCCTCTCCGTCTCCCTCTCTTCCTCCAGCTGTAGCTCTCGCCAGCGGTTGGCCTCCTCCACCACCTCCAACGGCTCCAAGAAGACGGTGGCCCCAGAGGCAGAGACATCGTGCACGATGCCCGGCAACTGGTGACGCATCTCGGCACGTATAGGAAGGACGTAGCGCCCGCCCCGCATGGTTATGATAGGTTCCTGCAACACCTGACGGCCCAGGGGCGAGGACATTATCTGCTCCAGGTGGCGGATGAGACGGTCGTGTGCCCGCTTCACTTCCCTCCGTAGCTCCCGCAGGGCTGGGCTGGCCTCGTCCGTCACCTGCCCCCTCTCATCGATGCACCGCTCAATCTCGCGGATGAGGGGCGTGAATTCGGCCACCCGGTCGACTATCGTCGCCAAGGTGGGGAGGAGCTCCCGCAGGCTGCCCACAAGCCCCCGCACGGTGCGGGCCAGGGACAGGGTGGTGGCCACCTCCCGCAGCTCTTGGGGGCCCAGGACGTGCCCTTTGGCCGCTTGTCTGGCCAGGTCTCGCACATCTGCCGCCGAGGCCAGGGAGAGGCCGGGTCGCAAGGAGATGAGCTTGCGGGCCTCCGCTGTCTCCCGCTGGCGCCGCACCACCTCTTGGAAGCGGGAGGAAGGGACGAGGCGGCGGGCCAGCTCCCGCCCCAGGGGAGAGGTGCACAGCCTCTCCAGGCGGGCTAGGATCTTATCGAACTCCAGGGTTTGCAAGTGTTTGGCGTCCAAGGTCAGGTCAACCTGATGACGGTAAAGCGGTAGAGCTCCACTTCGTGGTCCTCGAGGGGGATGCCGGCCTTGGCCTTGGCGATAGCTAACTGTCGATCTACGGTGTCTACCCCTTCCAAATCGGGCAGTAGGAGGCCCTTTCGGAACCCCTTGCGCACGATGACCCCATAGCGCTTGGGGTCCAGCTCCTCTGGGCCCCGCACCCTCTCCGGGGGCGAGAGCACGTCTACCGTGTAAGTAAGCTCCCCTAGCTCGTCAGGGGATATAGGAGGGAAACGTGGGTCTCTTGTAGCACTCTCGATGGCCCGTTCCACTACCTCCTCGGCCAGGGTAGGGCAGGTGGGCTCGATGGTGCCGAGGCACCCGCGCAGGGCACCGTCCTTAGTCTTGATGGAGACGAAGACGCCAGCCCGCGGCGGCAGCCCGGCCAAGGCCTCGGGGGAGAGCTGGGGCTCCACCTTCTCGCCGCGCAAGATGTAGGCCTCCACCGCCTCCTTAGCCAGCTGGGCCAGGGGATGATGAGGATAGACCTCTTCCACCTCCACGGCCACCACCATATAGCCCACGCCCCACGGCCCCTCGTGGGAGAGGACGCGGGGCCGCACCTTTAGGCCGGCCAGGGCCCCCATGAGGAAGCTGAGGGAGGGGACGGCATCGTCCCCCGCGCGCTCCCGCAGCTCCTCAGGGATGGAGAGGACAGCCTCCACATCCCAGCGGGCCATGGCCTCCTCCAAGCGTCGGTCCAGCTCTGGCCCCGCTGGGTCGAACCCATAGGGACCCTCTGGGGAGAGGCGGTGGGAGAGGTCGGCGCTGGCGATGATAGCTGCTGGCCTCCCTACCTTCTCCAGGGCCCGCCGCACCGCCTGGCCGAGACGGAAGTGCTCTCGTGGCGGAAGGAAAGACACGTTCATCACCACCAGCCGGGCCCCTTCCACGGCGGGCCTTAGATAGTACAGGGGCACGGTGCACGACCAGTCCAGGTCCCACTGGTGAACCACCTGCAGGGGGATGCCGCGGTGCTGTGTTTCCTCACGAATGGCGTGCACCGCCTCACGGGCCACGGGGAAGCGGAAGCGCACCTGGTAAGCGCCCCACTGGCCGAAATCCCCCTCCGCCCAGGGGGCATCCAGGATGACGAAGCTCCGTGGGTGGAGAGGGCCGTGGGTGGCCATGAGCACCACCACCTCGGGGTGGTGACGTCGCATCTCCTGGGCTACTTGCCTCAGGGCGTCCAGGGTGCGCTGGACCTCCCTCTCCCTACCCCTCCCTATCTCGGGCACAATGATGGGAGGATGGGGCGATACGCATGCGTACCGGATGACGCTCATGGCCCCTATCAAGAAAGATTATAGGCCCACTTTTGGCAGCCCGTGACCATGCCCCGAGCGCCCACCGGGCACCGCCTGCGGTGTGTCTAGTGGTGGCTGTAGCCTCTGCGATGGCGTTGCCGAAAGAAACACCCGTCATCGCTCCCATGATGGGAAAGAGCAGGTGACGGGTCATGGTTCTGACGCCAGTGCCTTTTTCACTGCCTCCACCAGCTCCCGGTCTTGATGGGGTAGGACCGTGCGGGGGTCCAGAAGCAGGGCCTCGGCCTCGATGCGCCCTACCACCGGCGGATGCCCCGTACGCAGCCGGCGGGCCAAGGTGGCCAGCCATCCCCCTTCCCCGGCGATGGCCACCGCCCAGGTAGGTAGCCCCTCCCCAGGCAGGCTTCCCCCGCCCACCATGGAGGTGGAAGGGCGCACTTGGGCCCGCCCGCCTATGGCCCGGGCCCACCGCCGGGCCCGTCGCTCCAGCTCCTTCAACGGGGTGGCGATCATGCGCCAAACAGGCAGCTTCTCTAGCGCCTCCCCCCGGAGGTAGTGGATGAGGGTCACCTGTAGGGCGGCCATGTTGGCCTTGTCCAGACGCACCGCCCGCGCCAGCGGGTGCCTGCGCATCTGCTCCACCAGGTTGCGCCGCCCCAGCACGATGCCTGCCTGCGGCCCCCCGAGGAGCTTGTCTGCCGAGAAGAAGACCAGGTCCGCCCCCTCCCGTAGCGAATCCTGTGGCCGCGGCTCCGGTGCCAGGCCAAACTGGGTGGTGTCCAGAAGACATCCCGAGCCCAAGTCGTCCAGGAGGAGGAGACCACTCCTCCTGGCCAGATGGGCCAGCTCCTTTAGGGGGACGGCACACGTAAACCCCACGATGCGGAAGTTGCTGGTATGCACCCGGAGGATGGCCGCCGTATCGGGGGTGATGGCTGCCTCATAGTCGTGGGCGTAAGTGCGGTTGGTGGTGCCCACCTCCACCAGGCGGGCCCCCGATTGCCGCAGGATCTCCGGGATGCGGAACCCCCCTCCGATCTCCACCGCCTGGCCACGGGAGACCAACACCTCCCTCCCCTGGCAGAGAGCGGTCAGGGCCAGCAGGACAGCAGCGGCGTTGTTGTTCACCACCATAGCCGCTTCCGCCCCTGTGAGGCGGCGCAGCAGCTCCTCCACGTGGGCCAGGCGTGAACCCCTCCCCCCTGCCTCCAGGTCCAGCTCCAGGTTGCAGTAGCCAGCACAGGCCTTGGCCATGGCCTCTATCGCCTCTTGGGAAAGGGGGGCCCTCCCTAAGTTGGTATGGATGATGATGCCTGTGGCGTTGATGACGGGTCGCAGGGAGGGTCGCAGCACCGCCTCCGCCCGGTGGAGCACCGCCTCCACCACCTGCTCCAAGGAGATGGGGGGCTTCCCCTGCGCGATGGCCTGCCGTGCCTCGGCAAGCACTTCCCGCACCAGCTCCTTCAGCAAGGGGCCATCGCCCCACTCGCGTAGGCGAGGGTCAGATAACACCCGCTCCACGCTGGGGAGGGAGCGGAAAGGGCTTTCCTCGGTCATCGCTTCTTCGCGCCTATTCTAGCACGCGTAAGGATATGCGCCGTCGCTTGACCACCATATGTGAAGGCTATAACATGAAGGCGCAACCCCTTGGGAGGTATTTGCATGAACCTGCGTATACCTGGCCCCACACCCTGCCCGCCCCAGGTGCTGGCGGCCGTGGCCAAGCCCATGATCAACCACCGAGGCCGCCACTTCGCCGAGCTCATAGGGCGGGTGGTGGAGCGGCTAAAGCGCTTCTACCGCACCCAGGGTGACGTTTTGGTGCTCACGGCCTCCGGCACTGGTGGACTGGAGGCGGCGGTGGTCAATACCCTCTCCCCTGGTGATCGGGTGCTGGCGGTGGTGATTGGCGCCTTTGGCGAGAGGTTCGCGGCCATCGCCCAGGCGTATGGGGCGGAGGTGGTGCGTCTGGAGTATGAGTGGGGGCGAGCTGCCGACCCTGATGATGTGCGCCGCGTCCTCTCCCGCGACCCGCGGATAAAGGCTGTGCTTGTCACCCATAACGAGACCTCCACCGGCGTCACCAACCCCTTGAAGGCGCTAGCAGCGGTGGTGCGGGAGCATGAGAGGCTCCTGTTGGTAGACGCCGTCAGCTCCCTTGGCGCCATCCCCCTGGAGACAGATGCCTGGGGCCTGGACGTGGTGGTCACTGGCTCCCAGAAGGGGTGGATGGTGCCTCCTGGTCTGGCCTTTGTCTCGGTGAGCCAACGGGCGTGGGAGGCCCATAGGGAGGCCAAGATGCCCCGGTTCTACCTGGACCTGGGCCGTCATAAGGAGGCGCTGGAACGGGGGCAGACCCCTTGGACGCCGGCCCTCTCCGTCCTCTTCGGCCTGGACGTGGCCCTAGAGATGATGGAGGCGGAGGGCTTAGAGAACATCTTCGCTCGTCATGCCCGCATAGGGGAGATGACCCGCCAAGGGGTCAAGGCGCTGGGACTGCGCCTGCTGGCCGACGAGCGCTACGCCTCCAACACCGTCACCGCCGTAGTTGTCCCCGACGGGGTGGACGAGCGGGTCCTGCGCCGCCTCCTGGAGGACGAGTATGGGGTAGTGCTGGCTGGGGGCCAGGGCAAGCTATCGGGCAAGATCTTTCGCATCGGCCACCTGGGCTGGGTGACGGAGGAGGACATAAGGGACACCTTGGACAGCCTGGCCCAGGCCCTCCCCCGTGTGGGATATCAATTGCCCAGTCGCGCCTGAGATGGAGGGGCGTGTCCTCATCTGCGATCCCATCGCCAAGGAGGGGGTAGACCTCCTGCAAGAGGCGGGCCTTGTGGTGGAGGAACGGCTAGGCCTTTCGCCACAGGAGCTGGCCCAGGTGGTCCCTCCTTACGTAGCCCTCATCGTCCGTAGCCAGACCAGGGTGACGCGGGAGGCCATAGAGGCAGGCACCAACCTCCAGGTCATCGGCCGGGCAGGCATAGGGGTTGATAACATCGATGTGGAGGCGGCCACGGAGCGCGGCATCATCGTCGTCAACGCCCCCACTGGGAACATCGTCTCGGCTGCCGAGCATACCATCGCTTTGATGCTGGCCCTAGCCCGCAAGATCCCCCAGGCCGATGCCTCCCTGCGCCAGGGCCGTTGGGAGAGGGGGCGGTTCATGGGGGTGGAGATGCGGGGCAAGACTTTGGGCATCATCGGCCTGGGGCAGGTGGGCTCCGAGGTGGCCCGTAGGGCCCGCGGCCTGGAGATGCGGGTCATCGCTCATGACCCGTACATCTCGGCGGAGAGGGCCCGCATCCTTGGGGTGGAGCTGGTGAGCCTAGAGGAGCTTTTGCACCGGGCCGACTTCATCACCATCCACACCCCCCTCACGGACTCCACCAGGGGGCTCATCGGCGAAGAGGAGTTGCGGATGATGAAGCCTACCGCCCGCCTCATCAATACGGCCCGTGGGGGCATCGTGGACGAGGAGGCCTTGGTCCGTGCGCTGAAGGAGGGCTGGATCGCCGGTGCTGCCCTGGATGTCTTCTCCCAGGAGCCCCTCACTCAACATCCCCTATTTGGGTTGGACAACGTGGTCCTCACCCCTCACCTAGGGGCCTCCACTGCTGAGGCGCAGGAGAGGGTGGCGGTGGACGTGGCCGAACAGGTGCTGGCGGTGCTGCGGGGCCAGCCGGCCCGCTATGCTGTCAACGCCCCCCTTATACCGCCGGAGACCTTCTCCTTCCTCGCCCCGTACTTGGGGGTGGCCAAGCGGGCAGCCTCCCTGGCCGTCCAGCTCTGCGAGGCCCCGATGGGGGAGGTGGAGGTCTACTATTACGGCGACCTGGGCGCCCACGACACCACCCCTCTGCGGGCGGCGGTGGTGCAGGGCCTTCTCTCCACCATCACTGAGGAGCACGTCAACATCGTCAACGTCGACCTGGTCATCCGCCGGCGGGGCCTGCGCCTCACCGAGCACCACGGACCCCCTCACGAGACCTACTCCAACCTCATCACCGTGAGCGTAGGCGAATCGCAGGGGAGGGTGAGCGTCTCCGCCACCTTAGCCCACGACGGGCCCCATATCGTCTCCATCAACGATTTCTGGGTGGATGTGCCCCCAGGCGAAGGCTACCTCCTGATATGCGAAAACCTGGACCGCCCAGGGATGATCGGAGCTGTGGGTACCCTCCTGGGCAATTTCGATGTCAACATAAGCTTCATGAACGTGGGGCGGCACCAGAAGCGGGGCCGCGCCCTTATGGTGCTAGCGCTGGACGAGCCCCTTACCCCTGAACAACTTAGGGCTGTGCGCCGGATCCCCGACATCTACTCCGCCCGCCTGGCCCGCCTCTAGCCTTCCAGGTCCAAGGCGTAGAAGAGGACGCCGGCAGGGAGCTTGGGGTGGAAGTAAGTGCTCTTGGGGGGCATGCGGTATCCTGCATCGGCCACCTTCATCACCTGTGTCACGCGCGGGGGGTTTAAGAAGAGGGCGTATTGGTACTGCCCGGCGCGCACCCTCTCCAAGGCCTCTTGGGGGTCGCTCACGTAGCCCACCACTCCCTCCTGTTCTAGCTCCTCAGGCCTCAGTCCCAAGGCGTGAAGGATGACCACATAGTGGGTCACCGCTGAGTCCAGATGGCGCCATATCCTGGGCGCGTCCTGGGGGAGCACCTGGTATACGGCCTCCGGATCCAGCAGCGAGAGGAGATAGAGGTCCGGGGACTGGGCAGAGGCCAGGCCTATGGTGGTAATGGCCCGGCCGTGGCGGGCCATGAGGTCCAGCAGGGCGGGCAGGGAAGGCACCGTTTGAAGCTCAAACATACCCCCGAGCCGATGCAGGGCCACCTCTAGGGGCGCCCCCCTGGCCACTAAGCGGTGGATGGGCAGCAAGACGAGGCCGGGGTCCTCGGCCGCCACCAGACCCATGAGGACGAAGTTCTCCGGCTCCTCCCCTGTCCACGCGGGGGACTTGGCGCGCCGCTCCTCGCGGTAGGCCAAGGCCGTCTCATACCGATGATGGCCGTCGGCGATGTAGATGGTAAGGGGAGCTAGGGCCTCCCGTATCTCTTCTTCTCTCTGAGGATCTGGGAGGCGGCGCAGGACGTAGCTTTGGCCGTCAAAGCTCTGGAAGGTGGAGACCTCCTGCCAGGCGTCGTCTTCCAGCAGGCTTCGCACCCTGCCGAGGGGATCGGGGAAGAGGCCAAAGACGGGGCTCACCTGCGTGCGTAAGGCCCGCAGGAGACGGAGGCGGTCTTCCTTGGGCCCCCTCAGGATATGCTCGTGGGGGCGAACCGTCCCTGTCTCCCAGGGCTCCAGACGCACCCGGCACATGAGGGCCTGACGGCGTCGCATGCTCCCGTGGTGCGGGAACCGTTGCTCCAGCAGGTAGATGGCTAAGGTAGCATCGGGGACCAAGATCCCCTGCTGACGCCACGTATGCAGCAGCTGGGCCGCCCTGTCATATCGGTCTTCGCCTTCGGTGGGCAGCTCCAGATGTACTGCGTTGTAAGGGCTAAGGCTCTGGAGGGCGACGCGGTCCTCCTCGTTGATAACGTCGAAGGGAGGGCAAATAAGGGCTCCCAGGTCTAGGCCTGGGGCATAGCGGAGGGCACGAAAGGGCCTGATCTCGGCCATCTACAGTTAAAGGGAGGCCAGCTCCTCCACCTCTGCCTCCACATAGGGGTTGCCGTACCGGTCGCGCTTGACCTCAGCGGCCACCACGCGAGCGCGCACCAGACGCCCGTCTTCCCAATAATGCACCTGTTGGCCCACAAGCCTCTCTACGACACTGCGCAAGCTCTTTTCGTCCACCGGAAAGCGAAAAGCCCTTTTGGCCATGGTGGCCTCCCGCTATTCCGTCCTCATGATATCACGTTGGGCGCCAAGGGCTAGCCCTTAGGTTGCTACCGCCTTAAGATGGAAGGCTGATGACCGACGGTCCCTTCTCCGGAAAAGTGGCGGTGGTGACGGGCGCCTCCCGGGGCATCGGCAGGGCCACGGCGATAGCCTTCGCCCGCGCTGGCGCCCAGGTAGTAGTGGCCGCCCGCAGCACCCAGGATGCCCCAGGGAAGCTCCCTGGCACCATCGATGAGGTGGTGAGGGAGATCGCCTCCTTTGGTGGCCAGGCCATTGCCGTGCCTGCCGACATCACCAAGGATGAGCAGGTGGAGGCCCTCTACCAAAGGACCGTCTCAGAGATGGGACAGGTGGACATATTGGTCAACAATGCGGCCATCAACTATCCATCGCCCTTCGCCGAGATACCTATGCGACGGTGGGACCTGGTGCTGAGCGTTAATCTGCGGGGTACCGTCCTGTGCACCAAGGTCTTCCTGCCTCATATGTTGGCGCGCAAGCAAGGGGTCATCATCAACCTCTCCTCCTACATGGCGGTGCACCCCCTGCCTGGGCACCTGGCCTACGGCGTGTCCAAAATGGCCATTGAGCGGTTCACGGAGGGGCTAGGACGGGAGCTCATGGGCACGGGAGTGGCTGTCAACTGCCTGCGCATCGAGTTGAACATCGCCACCGAGGGGTGGACATTCCTCAACCGGGATGTGGACTTCTCCACATGGGAGAGGCCGGAGGAGGCCGCCGAAGCCATACTGTGGTTGGCCTCTCAGCCCCCCTCCTTCACTGGCCGAGTGGTGACCATGGAGGAGGTGCGCCGCCTGCGGGCCACCCAGGAGGCCTGAGCCCACCCGGGGGGATCGGCGGCGCCCCTACAGCTATTTGGCCTTTATTTGGCCTTTGCCGTTACCGGCCGTCCCAGGGGAACATATCGCGGAATGGGTACCACTGGTCGGGGTAGCGGGCCACGAACCTCTCGAACTCCTGTAGGAGACGCTGAGTGGTCTGGTAGGCGTCCTCCTCAGGGTCCAGGGTGGGGTTGGCGAAGATAGGTGGACTGACGTAGGCGATGAACCGGCCCTGGGGCTTACGCACGGCCAGCCCGAAGAGGAGGGGGGCGCCTGAGAGGCGAGCCAAGCGAGCAGGGCCAGTAGGGAAGTACGTTTTATGGCCGAAGAAAGTCACCGGACGTCCATCGCCGTTGCGCACCCCCAGGTCGAGGACCATGGCCACCACCTCCCCCCGGCGGAGGGCCCGCACCAGCTTGAGCCCCGTCCCCATGGTGGGCAGGAGAGTGACCCCCATGCGAGCACGGCACGCCACCACCCACCGGTGAAGCCAAAAGGGACGGAGCTGTTCCATAACCGATGTGACCCGAAGCCCATGCAGGAGGAGAAGGGCGCTGGCCACCTCGATGCTCCCCATATGGGCGCTAGCAAATATGACCCCTCGCCCGTAGGAGGCAGCCTCCTGGAAGTGCTCGTCCCCGTAGATGGTCACCCGGCTGCGCAGGTCGTCCAAGTCCCAACCCTGGACCGATAAAAGCTCGGCGATATAGCGGCCAAACTGACGGAAGCTGGCCTGGGCCAGGGTACGGGCCCGCGGGTCGTCGGCGGACACGTGTAAGATACGGGCGTAGTTGCGGCAGGCCGCCTCCCGCTTGCTGTGCCAGAGAAGAAAGAACAGGTCGGCGATGGGCTGGGAGACCAAATAGGCCACCTCCAGAGGGACGAGAGCAGCCAGAGCCCTATGTACGTGCAGAAACCACAGGTCCCCGCCCTTCGTATCCCCTCTCTTCGTCCAGGCGACGGTAGACGTCGTCATCTGCTCTCCATGTTAGGTCGTCGGGTCCTTAGGTGCCAGACGGTGTCCCTGCCGCCCCTCCACCCCCGGGGAGGCGGAGGAAGAGGGCCCGGGCCTCGGCTAAGGTGGCGCCGGCGGCGTCCTCCATCACCGCCTGGGCCAGGATACGGCGGCCCCGCGCCTGACAGACCCAAGCCCTGACGAAGGCCTGTGCCCCCAAGGGTAGAGGGCGGCGGTAACGCACCTCCAGACGGGCGGTGATGGCCAGCAGGCCAGCATGGTGTACAGCCCAACCCATGGCCTCGTCCAGAGCGGCAGCGATGACTCCCCCGTGGGCATGGCCAGGGAACCCTTGGTGCTGGGGCCGGGCCACCAGCTCCCCCCGCACCGCCGTTCCGTCGTAAGAGAAAGACATGCCCAGGCCGCCTGGGTTATCTTGCCCACAGCCGAAGCAGAGGCGCTTGCTGCTCTTACTCATAGCGACGGAAGACCAGGCTGGCGTTCTGCCCCCCAAAGCCGAAGGCGTTGACCATGGCCACGGTCACCGGCATATGGCGGGCCACCTTGGGCACGTAGTCCAGGTCGCACTCCGGGTCCTGGTTGTCCAGATTGATGGTGGGGGGGACTATGCCGTGGCTGATGGCCAGCACGGCCGTCAGGGCCGAGAGGGCCCCCGCCGCTCCCAGGAGGTGCCCCACCATAGACTTGGGGGAGCTGATGGCCACCCGGTAAGCGTGCTCGCCAAGGGCCTTCTTGATGGCCAGGGTCTCCGTCACATCGTTAAGGGGGGTGCCGGTGCCGTGGGCCACGATGTAGTTGACCTCCTCTGGCCCTATATTGGCGTTCCGCAGGGCCCTTATCATGGCCTGGGCTGCTGCCTCGCCGGACGGCTCAGGGGCGGTAACGTGATAGGCATCGCACGATAGGGCACCCCCCGAGAGCTCAGCATATATGGGCGCCCCACGCTTTAGGGCATGCTCCAGCTTCTCCACCACCATGGCCACTGCCCCCTCCCCGAAGACAAAGCCGTCGCGGTCCTTGTCGAAGGGGCGGCACGCTCCTTGAGGGTCATGGTTGCGGCGGGAGAGGGCCCGCATGTTATCGAAGGCAGCGATGGTGAGGGGGTGCAGGCTGGCCTCCGTCCCCCCCACGATTACTACCTCCGCCTCCCCTCGGTCGATGATCCACTTGGCCTCTACGAAGGCATAGGCCCCGGCGGCACAGGCGGCCACAGAGGTTATCACTGGCCCCCGGATGCCATAGCGCATGGCGATCTGACAAGAGGGCATGTTGGGGGCCAGCATGGGCACTAGAAAGGCGCTTACCCGCCCTGGTCCCTTTTCCAGAAAGGTTCTCTCCCCTTCGGCGATATCCGGCACCCCACCGCCGCCGGTATTCATCACCACGCCCACGCGGTAAGGGTCGAGGCGGGAGATGTCTAGTTCGGCGTCCTCCACCGCCTGGGCAGCGGCCGCCACCGCAAACTGGCTGAACCGGGCCATGCGACGGGCAGCGCGGACGTCTAAGTACTTCAGAGGGTCAAAACCCTTCACCTCGGCGGCTATCTGGCAACCCAGGCCGGAGGCGTCGAAGGAGGAGATGGGCCCCACCCCTGAGACCCCGTTGACCAGGTTCTTCCAGAACTCCTTCACGTCCAACCCAATGGGTGTGATGCAGCCGAGGCCAGTGATGACCGCCCTGGCCATATCGCCCTCCTAAGAGATAGGGATCTCCGCTTCCCCCGAGATGAGGACCTCACCCCGCTGGTTGCGCACCTCCACTGCGCAGCGCACCACCCCTCCCTCGACGGCTGTAATTCGCCCTCCTGCCGTGACAATATCGCCAGGACGAGCAGGGGCGCGAAAGCGCACCCGCAGCCGTCCCCCTGCCGGCCACGCCTTCCCAAAGGCCTGCGTGAGGCTCTCCGAAAGGTAGGCCAGCGTTAGTAGGCCGTGGGCCACCACGCCGCCAAAGGGGGTGCGGGAGGCGAACTCTGGGTCGATGTGCAGCGGGTTAAGATCCCCCGACACATGGGCATATCGCAAGATCTTCTCCTGGCTTATCTGGCGCTCCACCGGCGGCAGGCCGGCTTCAGGGGTGAGGGGGAAATCCTGCCTCACGCCTCTTCCCTCTGGGGAGATATGAGGATGGCTTCGCCGGTTAAGACTTCCTCCCCCTGGCGATCCTTGATGACCATCGCCACCTGGATGAAGTGCCAGCCCTGACGCACGGTGTGGGAGGAGATGGCCATCTCGGCTACCAGCTCTTCTCCCCTGCACAAGGGACGGCGGCAGCGCAGCTCCTGGCCCAAGTGGACGGCCCCCGCTGGCAGACGCGCCTGATGGAGGAGGGCACGCACGGCCATGGCTATCGTCGCCAAGGGAGGCACCACCCCCTCACCCAGCTTTGGAGTGGTCTGGTCCTCCACCGCTGCCAGGTAGGCGTCCACCCATTCGTCCTCCAGGCGAAAAGGGACGGGGTCGAAGCGGTGCCCCTTTGGAAGGCGGTCTAGGGAGGGGGCCTCCCTGGTCACTGCCTCACCCCCTGGGAGGCGCGGGCCACGAACTTCTCGATGTCGATGACCCGCCGTTCGTGCACCCCTTCCCCGATCTTGGTCCCCGTCTCGTTATAGGCCTCCACCGCGAAGACGAACCGCCGCCTCTCCACGTCCCGCTCCTGCAGACGCGCCCGCAGCCTCACTCGCTGGCCGATGGGGGTGGGAGCCAGATGCCTCACCTCCACCCTCACCCCAACTGTGCCTTCCCCTTCGTCCAGATAGGGCTGTAGGAGGCGCAGGCAAAGCTGTTCCAGGTGCCCCACCATGGCTGGCGTTGAGTAGAAGGACCTGCCCGGGCCCAGGTGCGTTATCCCCATCTCCGGCGTGGTGATGATAACCTCCTCGCCGAATAGACTCTCTGGTACCTCCTTCACCGGTGGCCTCCTCCCCTTGCTTTCTTTCCGAAGTATAAGGCAGCGGTGGGCTTGGGGACAGGTGCCCATGCCTTGCACGTCTTCTTCGCACAGGATGTTAAACTCGTACTCAGAAGAAGATACGGGGGGCTGGGCTATGGCCTACGTCATCTGTGAGCCATGCATCGGGGTCAAGGACGCCTCCTGTGTAGACGTCTGCCCCGTGGACTGCATCCACACTACCGATCAGGACGAGCAGTACTACATAAACCCCGAGCTGTGTATCGATTGCGCCGCATGTGTGGATGTGTGCCCGGTGCAGGCCATCTACTATGAGGAGGATGTGCCCGAGCAGTGGCGCTCTTACATCGAGAAGAACCGCGAGTGGTTCCGCACGCATGCGGTAGATAAGGGCTTCCGCCAGCGGCCCGAGCGCCATTAGACCTACAGGGCCGTGACCTGTGGTATTATAGATGTTGCTAATAGGCTTGGGGGGTGTGGTCGTGTCGGTAGACCTGGGGCAGATAGAGGCCTTTGTGCAGGTGGCCCAGCTCAAGAGCTTCAGCCGGGCGGCGCAGGCCCTTCAGCTCACCCAGCCTTCGGTGACGGCCCGTATCCAGTCTCTGGAGCGGGAGTTGGGGGAGGAGCTCTTCGAGCGAGGAGGGCGGGGGGTCCGCCTCACCGAGGCTGGGGAGGCCTTTCTCCCCTATGCCATCCGCATCCTGCAGCTCATGAAGGAGGGGCGTGATGCGGTGGAGGAGGCGCGCCACTTCCAGTTGGGCCATCTTCGCTTGGGCTCTGCCCTCACCATCAGCACCTATGTGCTGCCCAAGATCCTCCATCGGTTCCGCCAGCAGTATCCGGGCATCAACGTCTCCGTGCGCACGGGCCGCTCTGACCAGGTGCTGCAGATGGTGCTGGACGACGAGGTGCAAGCGGGGCTGGTTCGCGCCATCTACCATGCCGATGTGGAGACCATTCCCCTCTACGAGGACGAGTTGGTCCTGGTGGTGCCCAAGGACCACCCCTTCGCTCAGCGGCAGCACGTCACCCTGGAGGAGGTGACCAAGGAGCCCTTCATCCTCTTCGACCGCGGCTCTAGCTACTTTGGCCTTATCAACAATTACTTCCGCCAGATGGGCAAGGTGCCGCGGGTGGCCATGGAGCTGGACTCCTTGGAGGCCACCAAGCGCATGGTGGAGGAGGGGCTGGGCATCGCCATGGTGCCCAAGGTGACCATCGAGAGGGAGTTGATGGTGAGGGCGCTGGTGGAGGTGCACATCGTGGATGCCCCGCCCATCAGCCGCACCATCGCCTTCATCCATAGGCGCAACCGCCGCCGCTCCCGCCCCGTCCAGGCGTTCATGGCGCTGCTGCGGGATATTTATCGTCTGGAGCCAGCGGACGTGTAGGTTCGGGCCAACGCCTGCCGGAGCTTGGCCAGAGCACGGAAGGTGATGACCCGCACCGTCACCTCCCTTATGCCCAGCAAGTTAGCGATGTCGCCCCCCTTAAGGCCGGCCTCGAAGCGGAGGCGGAGCACCTCCCGCTCGCGGGGGGAGAGGCGAACCATCTGTTGTAATACCACCTCTCGCAGCTCCTGCTCCTCAGCCGCAGCTAGCGGGTCTTCCCCCTGGATACGGGTGGCCAGCTCGTCCCCCAAGGCCTTTAACCCCTTCTCCTCGCGCGCCCGACGACGATAATGGGCGGCCACCGTATTGCGGGCGATGCTGAGAAGCCATCCCAGACAGGCCTGGGGGTCGCGCAGGGTGTGCAGGTTGGCCAGAGCCTGCACAAAGGTGTCCGCTGCTAAGTCCTCAGCTAGTTGGGGGTCACGCACCCGGGCATACACATAGGCGAAGACCCGACCATGGTAACGCTCGTATAGCTGGGCCAGATCCTCGGCTTCCATGAGGCTCCCTCCCCTCTGGTGCGGCCACCATAGGGGAGCAGATAAGAAGCAAACAACGAGAGGAGGCGTTAAAAGCGTGAAAAAAGCGTAAAAGGCTAAGACGCGAGGATAGAGGCCCTTATCTCCTTCAGGATATCCACGTTGGCCTTATCTGGCCCTTCCCCATCCATTCCTGGCACCTCGAGAAGGAAGGGGACCTCCCGGAAGGCGGGATGGGACATGATGTTGAGGAAGCCCTGGCGCCCGATATGTCCATGGCCTATGTTCTCGTGTCGGTCTACCCCGCCGCCTAGGGGACACTTGGAGTCGTTGGCGTGGACTGCCACCAGCCGTTCCAGCCCTATCTCGCGGTGGAACTCCTCCAGGGCCCTGTCCAGCCCATCTCTGGTGCGCACTTCGTAGCCGGCGGCGAACATGTGCTGGGTATCCAAGCACACCTTGACGCGCGGGCTATCGACCTCGCGGACGATGCGCCCCAGCTCGGCGAACTTGGAGCCCACCGAGTCCCCCATGCCCGCCGAGTTCTCCAGCACCAGCCATACATCCCTGGGCGTCCTCTCCAGCACCTGGGCGATGGCTGAAGTGATCTGACCCAGTGACGCCTCAAACCCCCTCCCTTTGTGGCTTCCGGTATGGAAGATGACCCCTCTGAGCCCCAGCTGCTGGCAGAGCTCCATGTCTTTTATAAGGGCATCGACGGATTTCTCTAGCTTGTCGGGCTCGGGGGTGGCGAGGTTGATGAGGTAGGCGCCATGGACAAAGTTGGGCCCAATGTCCTCCACCTGTGCAGCCGCTCGGAAGGCCTCCATCTCCTCGGGGGTAAAGGTCTTGCGTCGCCAGCTCTGGGGAGGTGAGGTGAAGATCTGGATGGCCTCTGCCCCCATCTCCTTGGCCCTTTGGATGGCCTTGTCGACGCCGCCAGCGGTAGAGACGTGGGCCCCGATGCGCATCCCGTCACCTCCTGCCCAAGAAGGGCATCAGGGAGAGGAGACGGCGGGCCCAGGGCCAGATGACCATCTTCTCCACCGCCTGGGCCAATTGCCCCTCCTCCACCGGCCCCCGCAGGAGGGCGATGGCTTGCCCTCTCTCCAAGTCCACGGTGACATCCTCCACCTGGGGCAAGGAGGATAAGCCTCGCCGCACCCGCGCCGCACAGAGGTCACACACTAGGCCTGCCACCTCTACCTGGGCCACCTGCCCATCCAAGGATGTCACCCGGGCGCGGGGAAAGATGAAGAGCCTTCGCCATATGACCCGCATGGTGGCCTACTTCCCATTATAGGGCCTCATCACCACAAACGCTGGGCTTGGCGCCGCAACTCCGCCCGGAAATCAGGATGGGCGATGGCGATGAGTTCCTGTGCCCGCTCCCGGTGGTTCTTCCCCATGAGCCTGGCCACCCCATATTCGGTGATGACCGTATCGGCGAAAAAACGCGGGATGGTGACGATGGACCCCTCCTCGTGCATGGGGACGATGCGGGAGACGGTGCCGCCGAGGGCGGTAGAGGGGAGGAGGGTGATGGCCCGCCCACCCCGTGAGAGGATGGCCCCTAGGTGGGCCTCCGGCTGACCGCCGGTGCCATTGATCATACGGGGGCCGAACACACTCTCGGAGTTGATCTGTCCAATGAGGTCGATGGAGATGGCGTTGTTGATGGCGTAGAAGTTATCGATCTGGGCCAGGGTGCGCAGGTTCAACACATACTCTACTTCGTAGACCTCGAAGCGGGGGTTACCTATCACCACCTTCATGTCTTTGGCGTCGGAGCCTGTCCAGGCCCCGGCCACCGCCTTGCCCTGGTGGATGCTCTTTTTACGTCCGGTGGCTATGCCCCTCTCCGCCAGCATGGCCAGGCCAGGGCAGGCCATCTCCGTATGGATGCCCAGATCTTCCTTATCCTCGAAGGCCCCGGCTCGCACCATGTACATGCTGGGCTCCCCCACCCCTATCTGGATGGTGGCGCCGTTGGGGACGATCTCGCTCAGGTAGCCAGCGATGACCTTGTATTCGGGAGGGGGTTCGGCCAGGAGCATAGCCCGCCGCACCAGGTCGGGTGGCGTGCCACGGGGGATGGCAGCGCGCAGGACCACCACGTGCTCCGGCCCCACCTCCTCCAGCTCGTCTACGATGCTCTCATACTCCTGACGCAGCTCTTGGTCCGGCATGGCCTGTAGCCAGGACTTGAGGACATCTTTACTGAGGGCCAAGGGCGGCACCTCCACGAAGTAGTCGATCTCCGAGACATGCACGAAGTTCTGCCCGCACACCGGCTGAATGGAGGGGTCCACCTCGGCGATGACGGTTTTGGCCCGCCGCACATAGCTCCGCTTGTTCCAGTTATGGACCCCAAAGTACACCCGCCCCTCCTCGTCGGGAGGTGAGACGTTGACGAGAAAGACATCGATGTCCTTGCGCTCAGGCCTGCCTTCATCCAGGGGTTTAAACATGGTGGTGAAGAGATTGGGCAGGTAGGTGATCACACGTTCATCGTGGGCTGGGCGGGCGAAGTCGCCGATGAAGGCCTCGATCTCCACCTTAAACAGTTGCTCCACCCCCGGCTGCAGCCAGCCGGGGTCGGCTGCCGGCGCAGATAGACGCAGCTGTATCCCCCCCAGCTCGTGGCCCCGGCGGTAAAGGGCCTCAGTGAGGACGCGCGGCCCCGCGATGGGTATGACCACCCTATGGCCCGGCCCTATGGCCTTCATGGCGTCCTCGGCGCTGGTGAGCTTGCGCTTGTATTCCTCGCGCCAGTCCATGTTCACCTCCTGCGCGGTTCGCTTACGCATATTTTTGATGCCTCTGGTGGCGCTGACAAGGGGAGCATTGAGCGGAGATGGAGGGCGACCCATAATCGATGGGGGATGAGGAGGCAGCCAGTTCCTATACCATTGGTTATCGCTCGCATCGTGGCCGTGACAGGTTTGGGGTTCTGCGCTGCCTTCAGTGTGTTCCTACTTCTAGGCGGGGCCTGGGTGGTCGGGCTGGCCTTCTTGGCCGCCGCCGTAGTCTTCCTCTCCCTCATGTTCATCGTCGAGAGGGGGCGGTGACGTTGAAGGGGTAAGGCGGGCGTGCTATCCTGGACGCGTCGAGGGGAGGGGCAAGATGCCGCCGTTTCTGCTGTTCCAAGGGATCGGGGCGCCGGAGCTCCTTATCATCTTCGCCATCATCGTGGTCCTCTTTGGGGCCTCTCGATTGGCCGACATTGGGGGCGCTCTGGGGCGGGCCATTCGCGAATTCCGCCGTGAGATACGCGAGGCCCCTAAGGAGGAAGAGAAGCCCCGTCTAAAGGAAGGAGTCCGCCCTCAGATGCCGGGCCGAGAAGGGGGCCAAGAGGAACGCCGCGGTCCCTTCCAGCATTAGCCCTCTTGGACGACGATCTCGATGATGGCGTCCCCCGGCGAGGGGCTCTCCTGACAGGGATTGTCTTTGCTGGGCTTCTCGAAGCAGGGGTTACGGGGAGTGAGGGACTGCACCACTTCCATCCCTGCCACCACCTCGGCGAAGACGGAATCCCGCCCATCCATGTGGGGCATGTCGGCCAGAAGGATGTAAAACTGGCTGCCGCTCACGTCCCTGCCACCGGCGATGGGTGCCATAGCGACCATGCCCCTAACGTGTTGCAGGTCGCCCTCCACGGGCAAGGTGTAGCCCGGGCCCCCTGCTCCTGTGCAGACCAGACTGCCATCGGCGCGGCAGGTGGGGTCGCCGCCCTGTACGAACCCCACGTCCGGGCGGACGATGTGGAAGGTGAGGCCATCATAGAATCCCTGCTGGGCCAAGAAAGCGAAGCTGTTGGCGGCTTTGGGCGCCTTATCGGGGCGCAGGCGCAGCTTTATCTCCCCCTTCTCAGTGCGGATGGTAGCCACATATGTCTTGGCAGGGTCGATGACCTGCTCCGGAGCCTCGTAGGTGCGGTACTGTAGGGCAGGGGTGGCCTCCGGGGTGGGTGTCTTCTCGTCGGTGGGCTTGGTGGTACGCTGGCTATTGGGCCTGACCACCCCTCCTAGGCCCACGGCCGCCATGCTGGCGATGATGACCACGATGAAGGCTACGTAGAAGGCCCGAACGTTGAAAATGACATTAATGGGGAAAGGCGGGCCGGCCCGCGAGCGCGGGCGCCTTATCGGACGTCTCTGTCGGCGGCTCAATGCTGTGCTCAGCCCTCGTGGTGGGGTGCCTGATGCCCCCTGGCAGCTAGTATATCCTAAGGCTGGGGCTCTTCTCCAGGAGCGCTCTTACTGGATGGTTAGCCCACCATCCACCACCAGGCAGTGACCTGTGACGAAGGAGGAGGCGTCGGACAGGAGCCAGGCGGCGGTGGCGGCCACTTCCTCTGGCTCAGCAAAGCGGCCGATGGGCTCAATGCGCAGGAACTGGGAACGGAGCCCCTCGTCTCCGCCTAGAACACGTTCCACCATGGGGGTGCGCACCACCCCTGGGCAGATGGCGTTGACGCGGATGCCCTTCCGCGCATATTCCAGGGCGGCAGTGCGAGTGAGGGCTACCACACCTTGTTTGGCTGCGCTATAGGCCGGGGCGCCCCGCCATCCCACCATGCCAGCTACGGAGGCTGTGTTGACTATGGCCCCTCCGCCCTGCGATAGCATCTGCACTAGCTCGTACTTCATGCAGAGCCAGACCCCTTTCAAATTGACGGCCAAGACCCGGTCCCAGTCCTCCTCACGGTAATCGGCCGTGAAGGCAGTGGCGCCCTCGATGCCGGCGTTGTTGAAGGCCCCATCAAGGCGACCGAAGCGCGCCACCACCTCCCGTATTAGGGCCTCCACCTCCGGGGCGCGGGAGACGTCGCAACGCATGAACAGGGAGGGGACGCCAAGCGCCTCCACCTCGCTGGCCACATCCTGCCCTCGACCGTCGACGTCGGCGATGGCCACAGCAGCAGCCCCCTCCTTGGCGAAAAGGATGGCAGCTGCCCGGCCGATGCCCGACGCACCTCCTGTCACCAAAACCACTTTGTCCTGCAGGAGAAGGCTCATGGCTATCCCCTTGGCCTGCTTACTCCCAGGAACGTTCGTCCACCAAGGCCTTGGCGTCCTGGGGCAGGGAGCCAGGCGGGAGGAGCTCCACGCGGTCCACCCGGACGCGCCAGGCGGACTGAAGGCGCGCTTGCAGCTTTTCTACGTCGGGGGGTAGGGCGCCAGGTGTCAGCTCTAGTCGCAGCACCAGCTCGTCGCGGTGCTCCTTACGGCCTACCGCGGCCTGAAAACGGGCCACCCCCTCTAGCCCCTCCAATGCCTCGCGCACCTGGTGGGGATGGAGGAACATGCCCCGCACCTTCACTGCCTCACCCACTCGGCCCAGGATGCGCGGTATGCGGGGCGAGGGGCGGCCACAAGGGCAGGGCTCGTCTATCAGGTAAGTGGCGTCGCCTGTGCCAAACCTTATGAGGGGATAGACTTTGTTGAAAGTGGTGGCCACCACCTCCCCTGTCTCGCCTGGGGGGAGCTGGCGGCCGGTAGCCGGGTCCACCACCTCGATGACCATCTCTTCGGTCAGATGGAGGCCCTGGTGGGCGGGGCATTCCATGGCGATGAGGCCCAGGTCCGCTGTACCATAGGTCTCGATGGGGGTGATGCCCCTTTCCTGCAACTCACGGCGCAGGGAAGGGGGGAGCATCTCCGCTCCTAATAGGGCGGCCCGCAGGCGCAGGTCCCGTCTGGGGTCCAGCCCCATTTCCTCCGCCCGCCTTAGGATGGCCATGAGGAAGCTGGGGGTCCCACAGTAGAGGGCTATGCCCAGGTCACGGAGCACCTGCACCTGTACATCGGTGTTGCCCACACCTCCCGGCACCACCGTCAGCCCCGCCGAGCACAGGAACTCGTCCAGCCCCATGCCTGCCGGCACCATGTGGTACGAGTAGGTGTTGAGGGCCAGGTCGCCACGGCCTAAGCCGAAGGAGCACAATAGCTCCCGGGCCCAATCGCCGGTGTAGAAGCTCTCACTCCCGCCGGGGTCATATATGGGGCCGGGGGAGACAAAGATATGAGTCAGCTCCCCAGCATCCACTGCCAAGAAGCCCCCGAAGGGTGGGTCTTCCCGCTGCAGTTGGGCCAGCTCCTCCTTGTGGGTGATAGGGATCCGCTGCAGGTCGGCCACCGTTTCCACTTGGTGTGGCGCCATGCCGGCGGCGTCCATCTTCCGCCGCACAGCAGGAGCCCGCTGATAGGCATAGAGGATCTGCTCTCTCAGCCGTGGCAAGAGCCTCTCGTACCAGCCCTGGATCACACCCATCTCTTTACCCTTCCTTCAGGTCTATACCTTGCCTCAGGAGAGCCACCGCTTGCGGCGCTTGTAGTGCTTCACCTCCCGGTAGCTCTTGCGCTGGCCCACAGCGCTCAGCCCCAGGTAGAATTCCCTAATATCCTCGTTGTTCATGAGCTTGTCTGGGTCGCCATCCAGGACGATGCGCCCGTCCTCCATGACGTAGCCGTATTGGACGATCTGGAGGGCAGCCATGGCGTTCTGTTCCACCAATAGTATGGTGACGCCCTCCTCCCGGTTGAGGCGGAGGACGATATCGAAGATCTCCCTGACCAACTGAGGGGCGAGGCCCAGGGAGGGCTCGTCCAGGAGCATGAGCTTGGGCCGGCTCATGAGGGCACGGCCGATGGCCAGCATCTGTTGCTCACCCCCCGAGAGGTAACCGGCCTTGACGTGGCGGCGCCGCCTCAACTGGGGGAAGTAATGGTACACCATCTCCAGGTCGCGGCGGACCTGGCCATCGCCACGGACATGGGCGCCGGCGATGAGGTTCTCCTCCGCCGTCAGGTGCTCGAAGACCCGCCTGCCCTCCAGCACTTGGACTATGCCCAGCCGCACGATCTCAGCGGCGTCCTTCTGGTCTATCCGCTGGCCCATGAACTCTATGGTTCCTTTTATGATCTCCCCGCGCTCTGGGCGCAAGAGCCCCGAGATGGCCTTAAGGGTAGTGCTCTTGCCGGCGCCGTTGGCCCCCAGGAGGGCCACTATGCCCCCCTGGGGGACCTGCAGCGACACCCCCTTCAAGACCAGCACCACCCCGTTGTATACCACCTCGATGTTGTTTACCTGGAGAAGGGGTCGCTCCGGCGCCACGGTCATGCCCATCGCCTCCTACTTGTAGACCAAGGACTCCACGATGTCCCGGTATCCCCGGAACCAGTCCTTAGCTAGCACCCATTTGCCTCCCTTGGCCTGCCAGACCTGCAGGTAGCCACCGCCCTCGTGGTCGCGGGGGCTCAGCTCCAGGCGCACCAGGCCGGCGATATCGCCCTTGATGTTCTCCATCCCCCTCTTCATCTTCTCGCCGGTGACGGGCTCGCCCGCTAGGCCCAAGGCCTGCCTGATGGCCTCCGCCCACAAGAAGGCCTGGGCCACGCCCCTCATATAGTAGACGTTGCTCTCCTCCATGACCTTGGGGGGCGACTGGCCCTCGGCCCGGTACATCTGCCGGATCTCGTTCAGGACGGGGTGGTCGGTGCCGATGGCCGTGAACTGGAGGCCGTAGTAGCCCTCGGCCACGCTCCATCCGCCGGCGGCTATCACGTCTGCGTCCGCCGAGCCCCATACCAGCGAGATAACGCGGTCCAGGGGGAAGCCAGCATCCTTGAAGGCCTTAATGGAGACGGAGGGGCTGCGGCCGAAGAGGTGGGTGATGACCCAGTCGGCCTTGAACCGCTGCACGATGTCCGTCACCTGGGCGGACATCTCCACGCCAGGGGCTGGCACGGCGAACTCCCGAATCTCCAGACCTTCCCTCTGGGCGATGGCCCGGAGCACATCGAGGGGCTCTCTGCCAGCGGGGTTGTCGTAGTACAGGTAGGCGATCTTAGGCTTTCCGGGCTTGCCCGCCTTCTGCCACTGCTCCAGCACGAACTGCACCGCCGCCCCCCCCTGGGACCAGTAGCTAGCGGCCGTGGGGAAGTTGTAAGGGAACTTCTCGCCATTGGCCGCCGCTGCGATCCCATACCCTGGGTGGTTACATACGATCTTATCCGCCACGCACCGCTCCACTAGGGCCTGGGTGATGGGCGTCCCATAGGTGTTGATGATGACGACCCCCTCGGCCTTCATGCGCTCATAGCACTCCACGCCCTTGGGCACCTCATAGCCGTGTTCACAGAAAATGACCTCAATGGGGTGGCCCTCCACTCCCCCCTTCTTGTTGATGAGCTTTATGGCATCCTCGAACCCGGCCTTGTAGGGAGGTCCGATGAGCTGGGTGGCCCCTGTGGCATCATACATGAAGCCCACCTTAACGGGCTCCTTGGTAACGGGGGTCTGGGCAGCCACTGGCGTGCGAGCTGCTGGTGTGGCCTTCTCCTCCTCCGCTTGGCAGGCTATGGCCAAGGTCGTGAGCAGGGAGAGGGCCAGGGCCGCCCATAGAACCTTGGCGATCTTCAAGGCCATCACCTCCTTCTTACCATTAGTATGGAAAGGGCCAGACACGGAAGTAGTCTTTCACGTTGCGCCACAGGCGGTTGAGCCCCTCGGGCTCCACCATGAGGAAGAGCACGATGAGCCCACCGTAGACAGCAAACCTCAAGTGAGCCACAAAGGAATGGATGTCCGATACCGGTATCACCCCCTTAAAGGTCTGCAAGATCTCCTCCAAAATGAAGGGCAGCAAAACGACGAAGGCCGTCCCATATATGGTGCCCAGGACGCTGCCCAGGCCACCGATGATGATCATGGCCAGGAAGGCTATGGACTCCACAATGCGGAAGGCCTCGATGTTGGCGTTGCCCAAGTAGTAGACCCACAGCGCCCCCGCTACCCCGGCATAGAAGGAGCTGATCATGAAGGCCAAGAGCTTGTAACGCGCTATGTCCACGCCGATGAGCTCTGCCGCCACATCCCGGTCGCGGATGGCCACAAAGGCCCTGCCCAGGCGGCTGCGAGCGATGTTCAAGGCCGCCACCACCGCCACTATCACAAGGGCCAGGATGAGAAAGTATTTCTCCCGCTCCGTGTCGATGGTCAACGGCCCTAGGCTGGGCCGTGGGACGATAATGCTGGACTGGAAGCCGCCCCCGATCCACTTCACATGGGTGATGGTCCACTCGGTGATGAACTGGGCAGCCAGGGTAGCGAAGGCCAGATAGAACCCCTTGATGCGCACCGAAGGCAGGCCCACCAGCAATCCATACACGGAGGCGAATACCCCTCCAGCCACCAGCCCTATCCAGAAAGGCATATCAGCCCGGGAGGACATGATGGCGGCCGTGTAGCCACCCACCGCCATGAAGGCTGCATGCCCCACCGATATCTGCCCGCACAGCCCCACCAGGATGTTGAGGCCCAGGGCAGCGATAAGGTGGATGCCCACGAGGTTAGCCCATACCAACCGCTGCGTGTCCACCACAAAGGGGAGGACGAAGACGAAAAACGCTAAGAACGCCCAAACAGTGATGCGGGCCAATGGCACCGTGTAAAGGGCCATGTCCGCCTGATAGGTAGTCTTGAAGACGCCACACTCCCGGTTGATCATCGCCCTACACCCGCTCGATGATCTCGCGCCCAAAGAGGCCGTACGGGCGCACCATCAGCACCACCAGCATCAGCACGAAGGGGACGAAGTCCTTGAGCCCTCCCCCCACATGGGGGTCTAGGTAGCCAGCGGCCAAGTTCTCCGTCACCCCCACCACCAGTCCTCCGATGACGGCGCCGGCCAAAGAGTCCAGCCCTCCAAGGATGGCTGCCGGGAAGACCTTAAGCCCCAAAAGGGCCAGGTACTGGTCCACACCGATCTTGGCCCCCCATATGAGCCCCCCAGCCACGGCCGTGAGCCCTGCCAGGGCCCAGGACACGGCAAAGACGGTGCTCACCCGGATGCCCATGGCCATGGCTGCCTGTTGGTCGTCGGCCACCGCCCGGAGGGCGATGCCCACCCGCGACCGCTGGAAGAGGTAAGCGAAGGCGGCCGCTAGGAAGAGGGCGATGCCCACCCCTGCCAGGTCTACGGCCCCCACTGATATACTCCCCAGCTGCAGTGGTTTGGTGGGCAAGAGCAGGTCCATGTTCCGCGTCTGCACTCCCCAAGTGATGGACACGAAGCCCCGCAAGAAGATTCCCAGTCCCAGGGTGGCCATGATCATGCCCACCACGGGCCGCCCGATCATGGGCCGCAGCACCCCCCTCTCCAAGACGAAGCCGAACAGCACCATCAGCGCCAGTGTGATGCCGATGCCCGCTGCCAGGGGTAGCCCATATATAGCGGTCATGGCCACCGCCAGGAAGGCGGCGAACATCAACAGCTCGCCTACAGCGAAATTGATGACGCTGGTGGCCTTGTATATGATGACAAACCCCAAGGCCACCAAGCCGTAAATGGCCCCTAGGATGAGACCTTTCACCAGTAGGGAGAGGAAGAAGTCCATCTCTACCTCCTCGCTGGGGCCTCCACGGCCTCCCGCACATCAAAGATGGGCACCGTGCTCTTCACCTGGGCCTGCCGACCGTCCTCATAGGTGATGGTGGCTGTCACCTCCACCTGGGAGGTATCGCTGTAGAGGGCTTCGATAAGGGAGGCGTACTTCTGGGCGATAAACCGACGGCGCACCTTTCGGGTACGGGTGATCTCCTCGTCGTCAGGGTCCAGCTCCTTGTGCAGGATGAGGAACCGACGGATGCGGGTTTCCGGCGGCAGCTCGCGGTTCACCCTCTCCACCTCGCGGTAGACCAGCTGGCCCACCTCCGGCTTCTGCGATAGGTCCATGTAGCTGGTGTAGGCCACGCCGTTCTTCTCCGCCCACTTGCCCACCGTCTGGCCATCGATGTTGATGAGGGCAGCCACGAAGGGGCGATCGGGCCCCAGGGCCACCGCCTCCTTGATGTAGGGGCTGAACTTGAGCTTGTTCTCGATCCACTGGGGGGCGAAGGTGGTGCCATCGGCCAAACGGGTGACGTCCTTGAGCCGGTCGACGATGACGAGCTGGCCATCTGGGGTGAAGAAGCCGGCGTCGCCCGTGTGCAGCCATCCATCCTCCAGGGCCTCGGCCGTGGCTTCCGGGTTCTTAAAGTAGCCTTGAAAGACCCCCGGGCTTTTCACTAACACCTCGCCCGCATCGGAGATGCGCACCTCCACCCCCGGCAGGGGCCGGCCCACAGTGTCGGCCCTTACCTCTCCGTCCCTCTGTACGGTGACGAGGGCCGAGGCCTCCGTGGCGCCGTAGACCTGCTTCAGGTTGATGCCCAGGCTGCGGAAGAAGCTTATCACCTCCGGGCCGATGGCTGCCCCGCCCGTGTAGGCAAAGCGGATACGCCTCAGCCCCATGTGATCCCTTATTGGCCCGTATGCCAGGAAGTCGCCCAGCTGATAGAGGAGGCGCAGCCAGATGGGTATCCCCTTGCCCTGACCCCGCCGCGCCTCCACCGCCTGGGCTACCTTCATGGCCAAGTGGTAAACTCGCCGCTTCACCCAGTCGGCGTCCTCCATGCGCACCTGGATGGCGGCTAGGAGGTTCTCCCATATGCGGGGCGGGGCTACGATAAAGTGAGGCCCGATCTCCCGCAGGTCCCGCTGCACCGTCTCCGGTTCCTCAGGTATGTTGATGGCACATCCCACCTTGTGGGCCATGGCTACGGAGAAGAAGAAGTCCCCCACCCAGGCGATGGGCAGGTATGCCATGAGCTCGTCCTGGGGGCGGAACCTGTCCACCTGCAGCGTGAGGTCGCACACCGAGAGGACGTTGCTGTGGCTCAGCATCGCCCCCTTGGGGAAGCCGGTAGTGCCAGAAGTGTAGGCGATGATAGCGATGTCCTGTGGCTGGGTCTGCTCCACCTGCTCATCGAAGTAGTTGGGGTTCTTGCGGTCGAACTCCCGGCCCAGCTCCTGGACCTGCGCCACGCTTATGAGGATGGGGTCCTTGTAGTGGCGCATGCCCCGGGGGTCATCATAGATAAGCTTCTCCAGGTGGGGCAGACCCTCCCGCAGGGAGAGGATCTTGTCCACCTGCTCCTGGTCCTCGGCCAGGACGAACTTGGCCTCCGAGTGGTGGATGACGTACTGGACCTCGCGGGCGATGGAGTCCTGGTACAGGGGCACAGGGATCCCGCCTAGGGACTGGGCAGCTAATATGCCCCAATAGAGCTGAGGGCGGTTATCGCCGATGATGGCCAGCTTGTCCCCCCGTTGGAAGCCGAGGACGGCCAGCCCCAGGGCCAGGGCCTTGACGTTCTCATAGACATCGGCCCAGGTGTAGGTCTGCCAGATGCCGTACTCCTTCTCTCGCATAGCCGCTTTACGGCCCAGGTGACGGGCGTTGTGCAAGAGGAGCTTGGGAATGGTGTCCATGGCCTCTCACCCCCTGCGCGGTGAAACCGCTTCTCCCAGATAGGCCTTAATGGCCCGCGGGTCGTTGGCTACCTCCTCGGGCTTGCCCTCGCAGATCTTCTCCCCCAGGTCCAGGACGATGACCCGGTCGGAGATGTCCATCACCACCCCCATGTCATGCTCGATGAGGACGATGCCGATGCCCATCTCCTCCTGCACGTCCAGGATGAAGCGGGCCATATCCTCCTTCTCCTCCAAATTCATTCCCGCCATGGGCTCGTCCAGGAGGAGGAGCTCGGGCTCCAGGGCCAGAGCCCGCCCCAGCTCCACCCGCTTCTGCAGCCCGTAGGGAAGGGCGCCGGCGGGCATCTTGCGTATGTGCTCGATCTCCAGAAAGTCGATGATGCGCTCCACCACCTCCCGGTGGCGGATCTCCTCTCGTTGAGCCGGGCCCCAATATAAGGCGCAAGCAAGGGCGTTAGAGCGCATGCGCACATGCCGCCCCAGCATGATGTTGTCCAGCACCGTCATGCCCCGAAAGAGGGCCAGGTTCTGGAAGGTGCGGGCGATGCCCAGGGCGGCGATGCGGTGGGGACGCCAGCGGGTGATGTCCTGCCCTTTGAACAGGATGCGGCCACGCTGAGGGTGGTAATGCCCACATATGGCGTTGATAAGGGTGGTCTTCCCCGCCCCGTTAGGGCCCACGATGGCCAGGATCTCCCCCTTGCGGGCCTCTAAGCTGACACCCCGCAAGGCCTGCACACCCCCAAAGGCCAGCCATACGTCCTGCACCTGAAGAAGCGCTGTCCCTTCCAAAGGACGCCTCCACTCAAATAACGTCAGGATACCCCAGTTTAGACATATAGTCAGATCTTGTGTCAAGAGGGGGCAGCGACCGTTTCGTGCTCTTGACAGTCCCGTGGTCACTGCGCATCCTTTCCATGACGGCCTTCTTCTCAATCATGGCCTGTTAGCAAGGAGGTGAGGAGTTATGGCCCCATTGGTGCGGGTGGAGCGCGATGGCCCCGTATATGAGGTGGTGCTTAGCCGTCCTGACCGGCTCAACGCTCTGACGGCGGACATGGTGGCCCAGCTTCATGCTGCCTTGGACCAGGTGGGGGACGCGCGGGCCCTCCTTCTGTGGGGCGAGGGACGGGCCTTCTCGGCCGGACGGGACCTCTCGGAAGCGCAGCCAGGGGAGGAGGACGCTGCGCGGGTCCTGAGGGAGCTGTTCCACCCTCTCTTCCTGCGCCTATACCGCTGCCCCATCCCAACGGTGGCTGCTGTGCAGGGGGCCTGTCTGGGGGCAGGGCTCGGGTTGGCCTTCGCCTGCGATGTGGTGATAGCGGCCGAGGATGCCTTCTTCGCCTCTCCCTTCGGCCGCATCGGGGCGGTACTGGACTCCGGGGGGCACCACCATTTCGTGCGCCTGCTGGGCCTAAAGCGGGCCATGGACCTCATCTACAGCGGCCGCCGCATCACCGGCAAGGAGGCGGAGGCCATGGGGCTAGTGAGCAGGGCTGTGCCCGCCGATGAGCTGCTCCCCACGGCCCGGCAGCTGGCTCAGTCCATAGCGCGGGGCCCCACCTTGGCCTTCCGTCTCTCCAAGCGCATCGCCCAGGCTGCAGTGACAGCTGACTATGCCGACGTGCTGGATATGGAGGCTGATGCTCAGGGCATCATCTCCCGCAGCCACGACTATACCGAGGGTGTGAGGGCTTTTCTGGAGAAGCGGGAGCCCTCCTTCCGTGGCGCGTAGGGCCCTTCTGGCCTCGCTGGGCCGCTGGCGCCGGCTCGGCCATTTATCGCTTAGAAGGACAGGTCGCCCCGCAACAGGCGGCGGGCGATGGTACGACGCATGATCTCGGCCGAGCCGTCGGCGATGCGGACCGTCCGCAGCTGATGCCAGGCATCGTATAGCTTGGCATCATTGGAGAGGCCTATTCCCCCCAGCACCTGCATACAGCGGTCGATGGTGCGGAAGCCGGCCTCGGTGGCAAAGGCCTTGATGATGGCCGTTTCCTTTACCGCCGCCTCCCCCCGCTCCACGCGCCAGGCGCAGTTAAGGCCCATCATGCGGGCGGCGTAGGTCTCGATGGCCGAGTCCGCCAGGAGCCATTGCACCCCCTGATATTCGGCGATGGGCTGTCCAAAGGCCACCCTTTCCTGGGCGTAACGGACGGCCCGCTCCAAGGCCCAGCGGGAGAGGCCCACCGCTCGCGCGCAGTTGTAGAGGCGGCCCGTGTTGACACCCTGCAGGGCAATATCGAAGCCCCTGTCCACCTCCCCCAAGACCCTGTCATGGGGCACACGCAGGCCCTGGAACTTCAGCACCGCCTCCATCCCCCCCACGTGGCCGTAGACCCGCATGACCGAGGCCACCTCATAGCCGGGCCAGTGGGCGTCCACTAAAAAGCAGGAGATGCCTCCCTGGCGCCTCGCCGCTTGGTCGGGGTCGGTGACGGCGAACACAAGAGCGTGATGGGCATAGGGGCCGTTGGAGATCCAGCGCTTGGCGCCGTCCATAACCCAGTGGTCCCCTTCGCGACGGGCAGTGGTCTTTATTGCCCAAGCGTCGGAGCCAGCCCCTGGCTCGGTGAGGGCGAAGCATGAAGTCTTCTCTCCCGAGATGAGGGCCGGCAATACCTCCTGACGGGCGGAGGGGGACAGATGCCGCAAATGGGGGCCGGGGCCGCTGGTCCAGTGGGCCACCACCTGGTAGGGGAGAAGCCTGCCTGGGCCGGCGTGATGGTAAAGGGCCTCCCACACCAGGAAAAGGGCTATGGGCCCCATCCCGGCACCGCCCAGCTCCTGGGGCACGAAGAGGTTGTAGTGGCCCTCGCGGGCGGAGGCCATGCGCACCTGCTGCATGAGCTGCAGAGCCTGGGGCACCAGGCGCCCGTCCCTTTGATAGAGGGCGAAGGGGTCTTCAAGAAGGCTTCTGTACTCTTCCTCTATGGGGGCCACCACTCGGTCGACAAAGCCCAGGACGCCATCGATGGCTTGCTGGATCTGGGAGGGAACGGCAAAGTCCACCATTGTCGCCTCCTCTAAAGCTCTTCGCCTAATATACTACCACCCAGGGCGCGGGCTACCACCGCCACGTCCTTGTCTCCCCTCCCCGAGAGACATACCAGGATGATGGTATCGTGAGGAAGGGTGCGGGCCAGCTGGGCAGCATAGTAGATGGCATGGGCAGGCTCTAGGGCTGGCAGAATCCCCTCCGTCTCAGCCAGAAGGCAGAACCCCTCTAAGGCCTGGGCATCAGTGACGGCTACGTATTGGGCCCGGCCCGTCTCCTTGAGGTAGGCGTGCTCGGGCCCCACGCCAGGGTAGTCGAGGCCGGCGGCTATGGAATGGGTGGGCAGCACCTGCCCGTCCTCGTCCTGGAGCAGATAGGAGAGGGCGCCATGGAGGACTCCTGGGCGACCCCGCACCAGGGAGGCGGCGTGGCGCCCTCCATCAAGCCCCTCCCCAGCTGCCTCCACCCCCACCAGATTTACGGGGTCGTCCAAGAAGGGGTGGAAGAGGCCGATGGCGTTGGAGCCACCGCCCACACAGGCCACGGCGTAGTCCGGGAGGCGTCCCTCCTTCTCTAGCATCTGCTCCCTCGCCTCCCGGCCGATGACCGACTGGAAATCGCGCACTATCATGGGATAGGGGTGGGGCCCCACGGCGCTCCCTAGCAGGTAGTGGGTGGTGCGCACGTTGGTGACCCAATCGCGGATGGCCTCGTTGATGGCGTCCTTGAGGGTCTGGGTGCCTGACTCCACCGGGCGCACCTCCGCCCCCAACAGACGCATGCGGAAGACGTTGGGGGATTGGCGGCGCACGTCCTCCGCCCCCATATAGATGATGCACTCCAGCCCCAGCAGGGCACATACGGTGGCCGTGGCCACCCCGTGCTGGCCTGCCCCCGTCTCGGCCACGATGCGCCTCTTGCCCATCCTCTTGGCGAGAAGCCCCTGGCCAAGGGCGTTGTTGATCTTGTGGGCGCCCGTATGGGCCAGGTCCTCACGCTTGAGGTAGATCTTGGCCCCACCCATACGTCGGCTCAGGTTGCGCGCCCAATAAAGGGGGGTTGGGCGTCCGGCGTAGTCGCGCAGGAGATCCGCCAGCTCGGCCTGGAAGGCAGGGTCCTGACGGGCCCAGAGATAGGCCTCCTCCAATTCCTGCAGGGCAGACATGAGGGTCTCGGGCACGTAGCGGCCCCCGAAGGGCCCAAAGCGACCACGGGCATCGGGGATGTGGGACCTCACTGCTCCCCCACCAGGGCGGCCTTGGCGTTGGCGATGAAGGCGCGAATCTTGGCCACGTCCTTGCGTCCGCCCGTCTCCACGCCACTGGAGACGTCCACAGCCCAAGGGCGTACCACCTTTATGGCCTGCGAGACATTTTCGGGGGTGAGCCCCCCCGCCAGGACGATGGGCACCTGCCGCGCCACTTGGGCGGCTATCTGCCAGTCCAGGGCCTTACCGGTGCCCCCGTAAGTGCCCTCCACATAGGGGTCCAGGAGGGGTATGGCTCCCTCGCCTATGTTGGCCAGCACCTCTTCTGCCGTCTGGCCTGGGCGCACTTTGAGACACTTAAACACGGGGCGCCGGATGTGCCGGCACATCTCCCAGGGCTCAGAGCCTGACAGCTGGACTATGTCCAGATGGCAGTCCTGAGCTATGGCGTTGACGGTGTCGGGGTCCTGGTCGGCAAATACCCCTACCAGCAAAGGGCGGGAGGTGGCTAAAAGCTCCTCCACCAGCCCTGTAGTGGTAGGGGCGCTATAGGGCGGAGTAGGGCGGTCCAGCTTGCCCAAGGCCATGGCGATCTTGCGGGCCTGGCCGATGGTCACCTGGCGACGGCTGGGGGCAAAGACGATGCCCACGAAGTCGGCTCCCAAGGTAGCTGCCGCCCGCGCGTGCTGGGGCTCCATAACCCCACATATCTTCACTAGACAAGGCTTCATGCCCACACGCCTATCCCCGGCGAACCCCATAATACCCTTTTGGGCCTTCAAGAGCCAATGGCCAAAAGCTCACGTATCTTGGCCTCGGGGTCGGGGGCGGTGACCAGCGCTTCGCCGATGAGGAGGGCATGCACCCCAAGGGCAGTCATCCTCATCACGTCCTTCGGGGTATGGATGCCTGACTCAGCCACCACCTTCACCCCTTTGGGGATGAGGGGGATAAGCCGCTCGGTAGTGGACAGGTCCACGGCGAAGGTGCGCAAGTCGCGGTTATTTATGCCGATGATGGCGGCCCCGGCCTGCACGGCTCGCCATAGCTCCTCCTCGTCGTGGACCTCTACCAGTGCCTCCATGCCTAGCTCCCGCGTCAGGGAGATGAGGTGCCCCAGCTCGTCCCCTCGCAGGCAAGCGACGATGAGAAGGAGGGCATCCGCACCGTAGGCCCGCGACTCGTAGACTTGGTACGGGTCGAAGATGAAGTCCTTGCGCAAAAGAGGAGGGCCATGAGGGAGGGCCTGGCGGACGGCGGCCAGATGCGCTAGCGAACCGCCAAAGTAACGTTCATCTGTGAGCACGGATATGGCTGCTGCCCCAGCGCGGGCGTAGGCACAGGCCAGGGCTACCGGGTCCATATGGGGTCTCAGGAGGCCCTTGGAGGGGCTGCGGGCTTTCACCTCGGCGATGAGCTTGGGCCATGGGCCGGCCAGGGCGGTGGCGAAAGGCCGTACGGATGGGGCCTGGCGCGCCCTCGCCATCATCACCTCCAGGGGCAGACGCTCCCTGGCCTGGGCTACCTCCCGGCGCTTGTAGGCCAGGATCTCATCCAGCACCGAGGGGGCCATGTCATCCCTCTGCCTTCTGGGTGAAGGATATGAACTCGTCCAACTTGCGCAGGGCTGCACCGGAGTCGATGGCCTGGGCAGCCATCGCCATCCCCTCCCTGAGGGATGGCACGGCCCCGCCGGCTAGGATGGCGGCTGCAGCGTTCAGGATGACAAAGTCCCGCAGGGGGCCCCGCTCCTGGCCCCCGAGGACGGCGCGTAGGAGCTGGGCGTTGCGGGAAGGGTCGCTGGCACAGATGGCCTCCAGTGGACAGGGCGATACGCCCAGCTCCTCTGGTCGTATCTCCCACTGCGTCACGGCGTTTTGTGTTACCTCCCACACCATGGTGGGGGCCGAGGGGCTCACCTCGTCCAGGCCGTCCAGGCTATGGACCACCAACGCCTTCTCCACCCCCAGGCGTTGCAGTGCTAGAGCCATCTTCTCCCCCAGGGAGGCATGGGCCACCCCTAAGAGATGATGGGTAGCGCCGGCGGGGTTGGAGAGGGGGCCCAGGAGATTAAAGATGGTCCGCACTCCTATCTCGCGGCGGGGCCCGGCGGCGTGGCCCATGGCCGGATGGAAGCGGGGAGCGAACAAGAACCCCAGCCCCACCTGGCGGAGACATCGCGTGACCCCTTCTGGGCCCAGGTCGATGCGGGCCCCCAAGGCCTCCAGCAGGTCGGCCGAGCCGCAGCGGGAGGAGGCTGCCCGGTTGCCGTGCTTGGCCACCCGTAGCCCACAGGCGGCAGCCACCACGGCGGCGGCCGTGGAGGCGTTGAAGGTGCTCTTGCCATCGCCTCCCGTGCCGCAGGTGTCCAAGATGGGGGGTGGCGTATCCACCCGCAAGGCCCGCCGACGCATGGCTGTGGCCATCCCCACTAGCTCGTCTACTGTCTCACCTCGCAGGCGGAGAGCAGTTAATAGCGCACCCAGCTGGGCGGGGGTCGCCTTGCCATCCATCACTTGCTCCATCACCGCCCTGGCCTCTTCCTCAGATAGGTGACGGCCCTCGTCCACCAGGATGCGAATGGCTTCTCGCACCTCTAGCATCGCAGCTGCTCCAGGAAATTGCGCAGGATCTGCTTACCCACAGGTGTGGCGATGGACTCGGGGTGGAACTGGACCCCCTCCACCGGGAGGTGGCGGTGGCGCAGCCCCATGATGAGCCCCTTGTCTGTCCAGGCTGTGACCTCCAGGACAGGGGGGAGCGATTCCCTTTCTACTACCAAAGAGTGGTAGCGGACGGCCGGGAATGGGTTGGGCAGGCCCGTTAAGACGCCTGCGCCCGTGTGGTAGATGTTGGAGAGCTTGCCGTGGACGATCTCCTCCGCTCCTACCACGCGACCGCCGAAGGCCTCGCCGATACATTGGTGGCCCAGGCAGACCCCCAGTATGGGCACCTTGCCCGCCAGGGCCTGGATAAGGGCCACCGATACCCCTGCCTCTTTAGGGGTGCAGGGCCCAGGCGAGATGACCACCCCCGAGGGGGCCATGGCGAGGGCCTCCTCCACCGTAATGCGGTCGTTGCGGGCCACCTCCACCGTGGCCCCCAGCTCCCACAGGTACTGGTAGAGGTTATAGGTGAAGCTGTCATAGTTATCGATAAGAAGGATGGAAGGCCTAGGCCGCGTGCTCATCGCTGATGATGCGTCCGTCTTCCATCTTTATGATGCGTCCACAGTGCCTGGCCACCCCTGGGTCATGGGTGACGATGAGGAAGGTCTGCCCCAGTTCCCGGTTCAGGGCCTCCATGAGCTCTATAACCTGGGCCGCGGTCTGGGAGTCCAGCTCACCGGTGGGCTCGTCGGCCAGGACCAGGGCTGGCCGCATCACCAGTGCTCTGGCGATGGTCACCCGCTGCTGCTCCCCTCCTGACAGCTGGGACGGGCGGTGGTGGGCCCTATGGGCGAGTCCCACTCGGGCGAGGGCTTCCAAGGCTCGCTGCCGTCGCTGGCCAGGGGGAACTCGGGCGTACCGCATGGGCAGCTCCACGTTCTCCAGGGCCGTGAGGGTGGGGATAAGGTTGAACTCCTGGAAAACGAACCCCACCTTCTCGCGCCGCACCCGCGTCAGGGCACGGCCGTTGAGGCGGGTGATATCCACCCCGTCCAACACCACCTGACCCTCGTCGGGTCGGTCCAGCCCCCCCAAGATGTTCAGGAGGGTGGTCTTGCCCGAGCCCGAACGGCCCATGATGGCCACCATGCTACCCCGCTCCACCACCAGGTCCACGCCGTCCAAGGCTCGCACTACCTCGCCCCCCATGCGATACGTCTTGCGGAGCCCGCGGGCCAGTACAGCGGGAGAATTCATAGCCTTATCACTCCGCCCGCAGGGCCTCCACGGGCCGGAGACGGGCAGCGCGCAAGGCGGGGAAGATGCCAGCGGCTGCCCCCAGCCCCGCAGCGAAGGCCACCGACCCTAGGGCCAGGCGCATGGTCACGAGAAATATGGGGCCTCCCGCCGCCTCCTGGGCGAAGTGGTTAAGGACGCGCACCCCCACCTCCCCCAGGCCCAGCCCTATGAGGCCTCCCATAAGGCCTATAAAGGCCGCTTCCGTCAGGTACTCCCACAGGATGTCGCTATCGGCGGCCCCCACCGCCTTCTTGATGCCGATCTCGCGCACCCTTTCGGCCACCGACATCACCATGGTGTTGATGATGGACAGACCCCCCACGATGAGGGCCACCATGGCCACTCCCAGGATGGTGAACTGGAAGATGCGGTTGCTAGTCTGCAGCGGCTGCCGCAGCTCTGATGGCCCCATGGCGTCGACATCGGTAAAGCGCGAGCGTATCTCTTGAGCCAAAATATCACCGTCTACCCCTTTCTTTAACACCACCCAGATGTTCCGTACCGTGTCGTTCACGTTGGCCGCTGCCAGCCACGGTTGCCTCTTGAGCATGATGTCCCGCGCATCCTCTAGGGGGACGTAGAAGACGTTATCGGGGCCGGTGAGGGTGCGGTTGAGGGTTCCTACCACGCGGAAGGTGATGCCGTCCACCTCCACCTCGTCCCCAGTGCGGACGCCCAGGTAGTTGGCCACGTCCACCCCCAGGACGGCCACCCGCCGCTGGCCAGGCTGCCACCAGCCGCCGCTGGCGAAGTCGACCTTCACCGGGCCGGGGGCCACCTGGTCGCAGCGGAGACGCTCCTCTACGTCGATGCCCGATAACACCTTGGGCATGCCGAACCCCGCGCGCGAGCCTGGGTCCAGCAGCATGGATATGTCCTTCTGAACGCATGCCGCCTCTGGCATGCGAGCCAACTCCCCGGCCAACGAGGCCGGGACCAGCCCCTGTGACCCGAAGTAGGGATGCCCCGCGCCCTTGGCCATCACCGCCACCCGGTCTGAAAGGTATTTCTCCCCTCCCACCACCAGGATGTTGACCTTTTCAGCCAAGGCCCCCAACACTACCAGGGCGAAGATGCCGATGGCGATGCCCAAGACGGTGAGGCCAGTGCGAATGCGGTGGCGGAGGACGTTGCGCACAGGCTCTGGCAGTCTCAGGATGAACACGCGCCCCATCTACCCTCCTTAAAGATTACCATCTCCGCAACTGGAGGGCCACGCTCAGTATCCCAGGCTGCCGGTGACGGTGGCGGCCTCCATCTCCTCCGCTCGCTCCATGGCCAGGAGGAGGGCAGCGGCCTTGGCCATGGTCTCGGCGTGCTCCCGCTCCGGTACCGAATCGTAGACGATGCCGGCCCCCACGTAGATATGGGCCACATCCCCTCGTATCACCAGGGTGCGGATGGTGATGGCCATGTCCATGTTGCCTGAGTAATCGAAGTAGCCCACAGCCCCTGCATAGGGGCCACGGCGCTCGTTCTCCAACTCGGCGATGATCTCCATGGCCCGCACCTTGGGGGCGCCAGAGACGGTGCCGGCGGGGAAGCATGCCCTCAGGGCGTCGTAACAGGTGAGGTGGGGGCGCAGCTGCCCCTCCACCCGCGATACCAGATGCATGACGTGGGAATAGCGCTCCACCTCCATGAAGGCTGGCACCCGTACCGTCCCAGGCTCCGCCACCCGGCCGATGTCGTTGCGGGCCAGGTCCACCAACATCAGGTGCTCGGCCCTCTCCTTCTCGTCCTGGCGCAGCTCCTCTTCCAAGGCCCTATCCTCCTCCGCCGTGCGGCCGCGGCGGCGGGTGCCAGCGATGGGGTGAGTAGTCACCTCGCCGTCCTCCACCCGCACCAACATCTCCGGCGATGCCCCCACGATCTGGAAGTCGTCCAAGTGGAGGTAGTACATGTAGGGGGAGGGGTTGATAGCGCGTAGGGCGCGGTAGACGGAGAAGGGGTGGGCCTGCAGAGGCCGATATAGCCGCTGGGCCAGCACCACCTGGATGACGTCCCCAGCTATGACATACCGGCGGGCCCGCTCCACCATGGCCAAGAACTCCTCCTTGCTCACGTTGGAGCGGACGGTGGCTGGGACCTGGACCGGCCGGCGAACGGGATAGGGCACCGTCGGCAGGGGGCGAGAGAGGCGGGCCACCATCTGTTCGATGCGCCAGCAGGCCTGGCGATAGCTGGCCTCCACGTCCCCATCCAGACGGCAATGGGAGATGACCTTGATGACGTGCTGCAGATGATCGAACACCACCAAAGTATCCACGAACATGAACAAGGACTCGGGCACACCCAGCGGGTCCTCAGCCCTGATGGGCACCCGCGGCTCGAAATGGCGGACGCACTCCCAAGCCAGGTATCCCACCGCTCCCCCGGTGAACCTTGGTAAGGCGGGCCCCCTACCCCCGCTGGGCAACACCAACTGGAAACGGGAGAGCTCCCCTTCCACGTCCCTCAGAGGGTCGGCCCCGTCCCAGGGGTGGGCGTAGGGGCCCTGTCGCACCACCCGGTAGGGCTCAGCGCCGATGAAGGAGTAACGGGCTAGCCGCTCCCCGCCCTCCACCGACTCCAACAGGAAGGAATAGGGGCCGCGGGCCACCTTGAGGTAGGCGGAGACGGGCGTCTCCAGGTCAGCAGGCACCTCACGCATGACGGGGCAGAGGTTTCCCTCGCCACGTCGCGCCAGGTCCAGGACCTCTGACAAGGGGGGCCAATAAGCGTGCATCAGCCCTCCGCCCCCACTGCCACATGGCGGAAGTGGGTGAGGCCCATGGCCTCCCGTGCCTCCTCCAGGGTCTTGCGCGCCTCCTCGCGGGCACGGCGCGATCCTTCACGGATGATCTCCTCCACCAGTTGGAGGCGAGCAGCGAAGCGGGCTCGCCGCTCCCGGATGGGATCCAGAAAGCGGTTAATGGCCCGGGCCAGCTTCTCCTTCACCTCCACATCCCCCACCCGGCCTTGGCGGTAACGCTCCTTTAGGTCCTCCACCTCCGCCCGGTCATCGTTGAAATAGTCGTGGTAGATGAAGACTGGATTCCCCTCTACGCGGCCAGGGATGTCGGCCCGGATGCGCTGGGGGTCGGTGTACATGCTCATCACCTTGCGCCGCACCGTCTCTGGGTCGTCCTTCAGGAAGATGACGTTGCCCAGGGACTTGCTGGCTTTCGCCTGGCCGTCCAGCCCCACCAGACGTGGGCCGATGGGGTAGTCCGGCTCCGGGAACACCGGCCGGTAAAGACGGTTGAAGCGACGGGCGATCTCCCGCGTCAGCTCCAGGTGGGAAGCCTGGTCCTCCCCCACAGGCACTACATCTGCCTTGACCATGAGGATATCGGCCGCTTGCAGGACGGGATAGGCCAGAAGGGCCATGGACGCCGATTCCAGCTTTAGGTCCCGCACTTGTTCCTTGAGGGTGGGGATGCGCTGGGCGCGCGGCACGCTGACCAGGGCCATGAACAGCCAAGCCAGCTCCACCACCTCCGGCACCAACGACTGGAGGTAGATAGTGCACTTATCGGGGTTTAGGCCCACCGCCAGGTAATCCAGCACCACCTCCCGCACGTGGTGGCCGATCTCCTCCAACCCCTCGATACGGGTGGTGAGGACGTGCAAATCGGCCACCAGGACGAAGCAGTCCAGCTTGTCTTGAAGGTCGAGGCGGAACTTGAGGGAGCCCACGTAGTGGCCCAGGTGGAGGGGCCCTGTGGGCCTATCCCCGGTGAGCATCCGGCGCCAGTGGGGCTTGAGCTCTAGGGCGGGGATCACCATGGTCTCATCACCCTCCCACCTTGGGTATATGTGCCAGGGCCTCCCGCACCTTCTCCTCAGGGTAGGCGTAGTCCTCCAGGCGGCCGGTGAGGTACTGGTCGTAGGCCGCCAGATCCAAGAGGCCGTGGCCTGAGAGGTTAAAGAGGATAACCCGCTGCTCCCCGGCCTCCCTGGCCGCCAGGGCCTCGTCGATGGCTGCCCGCACGGCATGGGCCGACTCGGGGGCCGGGACGATGCCCTCGGCCCTGGCGAACTGGACGGCCGCCTCAAAGACCTTGGTCTGGTGGTAGGCCCGGGCCTCCATCACTCCGTCCTCCACCAGTTTGGAGATGATGGGGGCCATGCCGTGGTAGCGGAGGCCGCCAGCGTGGATGGACGGGGGGATAAAGGTGTGACCTAGGGTATGCATCTTAAGGAGGGGTGTGGTGGCGGCCGTGTCGCCGAAGTCGTAGGTGTACTGGCCGCGGGTTATGGAGGGGCAGGCCTCAGGCTCCACGGCGATGAAGCGGGTCTTGCGGCCCTGGGTGAGCTTGTCCCGCACGAAGGGGAGGACCAGGCCGGCGTAATTGGAGCCGCCCCCTACACACCCGATGACCACATCTGGATAGTCGCCAGCCATCTCCATCTGCTGCAGGGCCTCCAGCCCTATCACCGTCTGGTGCAGCAGCACGTGGTTGAGGACAGAGCCCAGGGAGTACTTGGTGTCGTCCCTGGATGCGGCGTCTTCCACTGCCTCGGAGATGGCGATGCCCAGAGAGCCGGGGGACTCGGGGTCCTCTCTAAGGACCCTGCGCCCCGCCTCCGTATCGGGGCTGGGGCTGGGAACCACCTGTGCCCCCCATGTCTCCATGAGGACGCGCCGGTAGGGCTTCTGGTGGTAGGAGACCTTCACCATGTAAACCTTCAGTTGGATGCCGAAGAAGGCACAGGCCATGGCCAGGGCCGAGCCCCACTGTCCAGCCCCCGTCTCGGTGGTGAGACGTCGTACGCCCTCCGCCTTGTTGTAGTAGGCCTGGGCTACGGCGGTGTTGGGCTTGTGGGAGCCGGCGGGGGAGACGCCCTCATATTTGTAATAGATGCGGGCGGGGGTATCTAAGGCCTGCTCCAGCCGCCTAGCCCGGAAGAGGGGAGTGGGTCGCCATAGCTTGTATACCTCCCGCACCTCATCAGGAATGGGGATGTACCGCTCCGTGGAGACCTCTTGCTGGATGAGGGCTAGGGGGAAGAGGGGGATAAGGGCCTCCGGCCCCACCGGCTGCCCCGTGCGTGGGTCGATGGGCGGTGGTGGCGGGTCCATGTCCGCCAGCACGTTGTACCAGTGGGTGGGTATGTGGTCCTCATCTAGCAGGAACTTGGTACGCATGCTTCACCTCCCAGATACTATTTCGGCCCCCCGTCCCTAGGGACGGGGGGCCGACCCGCGGTGCCACCCTAGTTCCCGCCATCGCTGGCGGGCTCTCGTTACGACGCTCCTACAGGAGCGTCATGGGCCAGATAACGGTGCCCCACCGGTCACGCCTACTAGGGGGCTGGGGCCTCCCGTTGGGGTGACGGCTCCCGGGCCCATTCAGCAGGGGCCACGGCACCGGGCTCCCACCTTCCCCCGGCTCTCTGGGGCCGGGCGCACCTGCCTACTATCCCCGTTCGCAGCCTTTGCCTATATTCAGTTTGTCAAAAAGCCTACCAAGGGCCTAAGCGTTTGTCAAGGTCAGGTCGCCTACCTCCAGAGGAGCGTACCGCACTACTGCGTCGTACAGGCCCAGGATGCGCTGATCGGTGCCGATGCCATAGAGGGGCTGGGGCACCAGGCGCTGGCAGAAGAGGTGAGCCACAGCTGCCTTGCGGGCCGATCCCTCCTGTGCCAGCTCCCTACCTGCCTCCTCTAGAAGGAGGCAGGCCTGCGTGGCATCGGCCAGGAGGGAGGCCAGGCGCCGAGCGTGGAACTGGCGCACCTCTTCGCTGGCCTTGAGCAGGAGGGCGATGGCCTCTCGGGCCTGCCCCAGCAGGGAGGCAGCCGCCTGGCGAGCGCGGGCCAGGACGGGGTGCTGAGCACCCGCCAACGCCTCCTCCAGACGAGATAGGAGGGCATCGTGGGCGGCTTCCTTTACCATGGCCCGAACCACGTCCAGGCAGATGATGTTTTCGGTGCCCTCCCAGATGGTATGGCATTGGGCATCGCGCACCTGACGGGCCATGGGGAAGTTCTCGATATATCCGTTGCCTCCCATCACCTCCAGCCCGCGGATGGCCATCTCCAGGCCGCGGCGGGCGGCCCGGAACTTGGACAGAGGAACCAGGATACGGTAAAGGCGGCGGGCGTGCTCGTCTCCCCGGCGGCCCGTATGGTGATATGTCTCGAACACCAAGGCGGCGGTGGCCTCCACCTCCACGGCCATCTCCATGAGGGTCTCCCGGACCATGGGGAGCTGGTACAGGTAGCGGCCGAAGGCGCGGCGGTGGTGGGCGTATATGGCGGCCTCCAGAAAGCTGCGGCGCATGATGCCCAGGGCCATGCACGCCACCCCCAGGCGGGAGCCGTTGACCATGGCCATCATGCGGTTAAGGCCCTTGGCCTCCGAGCTCTCGGCGCGAGGGCTGGAGAGGATGTAGGCTTCAGCGTCTACAAAGTCCACCTCTGCCGTGGGGACGGAGCGGGTGCCCAGCTTCTCCTTAATGCGCTTGATGACGATGCCGTTGCGGGTGCCGTCTTGGCGGATGGCGGGCACCAGGAAGAGGGCCAAGCCCTTGAGCCCCTCTGGCGCCCCCTCCGGCCGGGCCAGAGTCACGATGGCTTTGGCGTCCACATTGGAGCAGAACCATTTGGAGCCGTTGAGGAGCCATCGGTCGCCCTCCAGGTGGCGGGCTACGGTGGCTGTGCGGGCGAGGTCCGACCCTCCCTCTATCTCCGTCATGAACATGGCCCCGTCCCACGAGTCCTGAAACGTGTGGGAGAGGAGATGGGGCAGGACGCGGGCCTTTACCTCCGGCGAGCCGTAACGCTCCACCAAATCGGCCACGCCGCCCGTCATGCCCGTGGCGCACACCATGCCCGTATCAGCCTGGGACAGCAGGTACGTAAAGGCCCCGCCCAACACTGGCGGCACATCCTCTCCACGGGCCCGCAAGCCGTGGGGTCCCTCCTCCCATACATCCTTCTTGACGGCGATGGCGTCCGGGTGGTGCACCACCTGATAGACCTGCCGACCCCAGGGGTCATACTGCTCTAGGCGGGGCGGGTTCTTATCGATGACCTCGGCCCGGCGGGCAATGGCGCCCCCACACAGCTCGCCCCATCGCACCAGGTGGCCCTCAGCCCACTGCCGACGCTCCGGCGGGATGTAGACGTCCATGAGGAACCGGAGGTTGGGGTCCACCAGGTACCAATTAAGGCCGATGGCCGATTCCCACTGGCCATAATCTATGGGTCTCTCCATCACGATGCCTCCTTTCCTGCTTTCTCCTCTTCTGGCTCCAGAGCAGTTTCCGGCTCCAAGGCGGCGGTGATGACCAAGGGGCGACCCGTGAGGTGGGCCACCGCCTCAGCCACCCTGTAGGCACGGGAGAAGCCCTCGTCCACGAGCTCCTCCACCTGGGGCACCGTCACCTGGCCGATGGTGAGGCGCTTGCCGTTGGTCTTTACCAGCACCACCTCCCAGGCCCGCATATCGAGGGGGAAGGCGGGGCCCCGTCCCTCCCCAAGGTCGCCATCGGCCAGCTCGATGTGGTCTATCTTCCAGAAAGGGACTAGCTCGCGCGTGCCCAGCCCCAGCCCCAGAAGCCCCTGCTGGAAACGCACCGACTGCTTCTCAGCCTCCACCAACAAGTACGACCCCATTAGGGAGTGCACGGTGCCCAGGCCACCGAAGGCCACAGCCACCATGGCCACAAGGAGCATTAAGGCCGCCCCCGCGGCCGGCAGTCGGTTCATAAGGAAGGCTAAGGCTATCAGCAGCCCTACCCCGAGAAGCAGGATGAGGATGGGGCCTATCACCGCCAGGGGCGAAGGGCGTATGTCTAATCGCCCCTGCTCTATGTAGCACATCCGCCGGTCTAGAGGCACCCTCTCCACGGCCGCACCCCCATTATATGTCCTGCCTTGACGCCCTATCCAGGCGGCAATTTATAATCGATGTGAAATTGAAATATTGCGGGGAAGAGCTATGGCTAGCCAGACGTTGCAAGAGGTCAATCTGCTGGACCTTTTGGCCTTCGAGAAGGGGGTCCCCCATCACTGGTTCAAGGTCTTGCGCCAAGAGGCACCTGTATACTGGCATCCCGACCCAGAGACGGGGGATGGGTTCTGGGTCCTCACCAAATACCACGACCTGGTGCAGGTGTCCATGGACACCCAGACCTTCTCCTCGGCTCAGGGCATAACCCTGGCCACCCTGGAGTTCTTCCCCAGCCAAAACCTGATGATGATCACCACTGACCCACCCCGTCACACCAGGCTGCGCCGGCTGGTGAGCCATGGCTTCACCCCCAAGATGATCTCCCTCCTGGAGCCCGATGTGCGCCGCATGGCTGGGCAGCTCCTAGATGACGCCATCGAAAAAGGGGAGTGTGACTTCGTCACCGCGGTGGCTGCCGAGCTGCCTCTTATGGTCATCGCCCGCTTTCTAGGCGTTCCTCAGGAGGACAGGCATCAGATCTTTCGCTGGAGCAACCAGATCTTGGGCGCCGGCGACCCCGAATACGGTGGCATCGACCTCCAACGCCCACCGGAGACGGAGGAGGAGAGGCAGGCCCTTATAGAGCACTTCCGGCAGGTGGTGGCCGGGGCGGCCATGGAGATGGCTGCCTATCTGCAGCGACTGGAGGAGGAACGCCTGCGGGCGCCCAAGGACGACCTGGTAAGCATCTACCTCCATGCCCAGGTGGACGGCGAGAAGCTATCCATGCTGGAGCGGCACGCCCAGTTCGTCCTCCTCGCCGTGGCCGGCAATGAGACCACCCGCAACGCCATCTCCGGTGGCCTCCTCGCCCTGTTGCAGCATCCAGACCAGCTGGAGCTGTTGCGCCAGGACCCATCCCTCATCCCCATGGCCGTGGAAGAGATACTGCGGTATGTCTCCCCCGTGATGTACATGCGCCGCACAGCCACTAAGGATGCAGAGATACGTGGGGTGACCATCAAGGCCGGCCAGCGCGTCACCATGTGGTATGTCTCGGCCAACCGAGATGAGGAGGTGTTCCCCGAGCCCGATAGGTTCGACGTGACACGCCAGCCCAACGATCACGTGGCCTTCGGCGCTGGTGGACCCCACTTCTGCCTGGGGGCCAATCTGGCGCGGCTGGAGATACGTGTCCTATTGGAGGAGCTGTTGGCGCGCCCCTACGAGGTGGAGGTGGCTGGGCCTGTGCAGAGGCTGCGCTCCAACTTCATCAACGGCATCAAGCACATGCCCGTGCGCTTTCGCCGCCGCAAGGTGGCATGAGATAAGAGGCTTGGGTGGCGGAGTGCCTCTTTTCCCTCTGTGTTGGCGCGCGGGCATTGACCAGGCGGTGGCAGGCGCATAAACTAGTGTCCTGAACAACCAAAAATGGTCAAAGGCTGCGAAGGGGAGTAGTAGGGGCGGCACCTCCCCCAGCGAGCCGGGGGTCGGTGGGAGCCCGGCGGTGAGGGCGCTCCGAACTCGCCCTGGAGCTTCCCGGCCGAAGAGCTAGTAGGTCGGGACGGGTGTGCCCGTTAGCGCACCAGAGGGCCCCGCACCCGGGGAAGAAGGGTGGTACCGTCCCGCCCCATGGGACCCCTTCGGGGCGGGCGTTTTTAATAGTAGGGGGCAAGGCAGGAGGAGAACCACCATGGCGGTGCGTAGCGATGCCGTCAAGAGGGGGCCCCAGTGGGCACCCCACCGCAGCATGTACCGGGCCATGGGCCTGGGGGACGAGGACATTTACCGCCCCTTCGTGGGGGTGGCCAGCTCCTGGAACGAGGCCACCCCTTGTAACATCCACTTGAACCGCCTGGCGGCTGCTGTTAAGGAGGGGGTAAGGGCTGCGGGGGGCACCCCTAGGGAGTTCGTCACCATCGCCGTATCCGATGGCATCGCCATGGGGCACGCAGGGATGAAGGCCTCCCTGGTGAGTCGGGAGGTCATTGCCGACAGCGTAGAGCTGATGATGCAGGCCCACCAGTACGACGCCCTGGTGGGCATCGCCGGTTGCGACAAGTCGTTGCCAGGGATGGCCATGGCCATGGCCCGCCTCAACCTCCCCTCCGTCTTCCTTTACGGTGGCACCATTCTCCCTGGGCGCTACCGGGGGCGGGACGTCACCATCCAAGACATGTTCGAGGCGGTGGGGGCTTACACGGCGGGCCAGCTCACGGAAGAAGAGCTTTACGAGTTGGAGTGCGTAGCTTGCCCTGGGGAAGGTTCCTGCGCAGGCATGTACACCGCCAACACCATGGCCACCGTCATGGAGGCCCTGGGCCTATCCCTGCCAGGCAGCGCCTCGGTGCCCGCCCCGCATCGACGGCGGGACGAGGTGGCGCGCAGGAGTGGGGAGGCCGTCATGCGCCTGCTGGAGATGGAGATAAAGCCACGGGACATCCTCACCCGCCGCGCCTTCCTCAACGCCATCGCCGTGGATGCCGCTGTGGGCGGGTCCACCAACGCCGTCCTTCACCTCCTGGCCCTGGCCCACGAGGCAGGGGTGGAGCTGAGCCTGGACGATTTCGACCGCATCAGTCGCCAGACCCCCCATATCGCCGATATGCGCCCCGGTGGCCGCTACGTGATGGCCGATCTAGACCGGGTGGGCGGCGTGCCGCGGGTGATGAAAGAGCTGCTGGACGCCGGGCTCATCGACGGCGACTGCCTGACGGTGACGGGGCGGACGGTGCGGGAGAACCTGGCCCAGCTGCGCCTGCCCATGGATGCCCCGCAAGACGTGGTACGCCCCATATCGGACCCCATCGCCCCCCGGGGGACCATATGCATCCTGCGGGGCAACCTGGCGCCGGAGGGGGCGGTGGTGAAGACGGCCGGCGTTCGCCACCTGGTGCACACCGGGCCCGCTCGCGTGTTCGATTCGGAGGAGGAGGCCTTCCAGGCCATATCCCAGCGGCGGATCCGGGCTGGGGACGTGGTAGTCATCCGATACGAGGGTCCCAAAGGGGGACCTGGCATGAGGGAGATGCTGGCCGTCACCGCTGCCCTGGTGGGCCAGGGGCTGGGGGAGGCGGTGGCCCTCATCACCGACGGACGCTTCTCAGGGGCCACCCGCGGCCTCATGGTAGGCCACGTCTCCCCAGAGGCCATGGTAGGAGGGCCCATCGCCCTCCTCCAGGACGGAGATGAGGTCACCATTGACGTGGAACGGCGGCTAATAGAGATGAAGGTGAGCCCTGAGGAGATGGCGCGCCGGCGAGAGGCGTGGGTGCCACCGCCCCCTCGCTATCGCTGGGGGGCCATGGCCAAGTACGCATCGCTAGTGGGGTCGGCTGCCCAGGGCGCCGTCTGCTCCCCACGTTGGGCGGAAAGATAGTTGGCTGAGGGAGGAGGCTTGCGGCCATGGAGATGACGGGAGCGGAAATGGTGTTGGAGGCCCTGGCACGGGAAGGGGTGGAAGTGATATTTGGCCTTCCCGGCGGCGCCAACTTGCCCATCTACGATACCCTTCCCAAGTTCTACCCTAAGATCCGCCATTACCTGGTTCGCCACGAGCAGGGGGCAGCCCACGCCGCCGACGCCTACGCCCGCGTCACCGGCAAGGTGGGGGTGTGCATGGCCACCTCCGGGCCTGGGGCCACCAACTTGGTGACGGGCATCGCCAACGCCTGGATGGACTCGGTGCCCATAGTGGCCATCACCGGCTGCGTCATCCGTCCCCTCATCGGGCGGGATGCCTTCCAAGAGGCGGACATCACGGGTATCACCATCCCCATCACCAAGCACAACTACCTGGTGCTAAGCGCCAACGACATCCCACGCGTCATCCGGGAGGCGTTCTATATCGCCCGCACGGGGCGGCCAGGGCCGGTGCTCATCGACATCCCGCGCGACGTGCAACAAGAACGGGGCCAGTTCTACTGGCCGGAGAGGGTGGAGCTGCGGGGTTACCGTCCTCCCATCTATCCCGACCCCGATGCCGTGGAGAAGGCGGCCCAACTCATCTACGAGTCCGAGCGCCCCCTCATCCTGGCTGGGCATGGGGTCATCATCGCCCAGGCCTTCTATGAGCTGCAAGAGCTGGCGGAGAAGGCCAACATCCCTGTCATCACCACCCTCTTGGGCATAAGCGGCTTCCCGCCTGATCACCCCTTGTATCTGGGCATGCCGGGGATGCATGGCATGCACTGGAACAACTTGGCCATCTCGGAGGCCGACCTGCTGGTGGCCATCGGCATGAGGTTCGATGACCGGGTGACGGGGCGGCTCAAGGACTTCGCCCCCAAGGCCAAAGTCATCCACGTGGAGGTGGACCCGGCAGAGGTGGGCAAGAACGTGCGCCCCACGGTGGCCCTCCTGGGCGATGCCCGCATCTGCCTGCAGCAGCTCAACCGCCTCGTCCAGCGCCGGGAGCGCCCCGACTGGTTTGCTCGGTTGGACGAGCTGAAACGGGAGTATCCCTCCACCGTCTATCCTGAGGACACAGAGGAGATATTGCCCCAGTATGTTATCGACTCCATCTACCGCGTCAGCGGCGGCGACGCCTACTTCGTGACCGGCGTAGGGCAGCACCAGATGTGGGCGGCTCAGTACTTCTGGTCCAAGAAGCCCAACTCCTGGATCACCTCGGGCGGCCTGGGCACCATGGGCTTCGAGGTGCCGGCGGCGGTGGGCGTCCAGATAGCCAAGCCCGGGGAGCTGGTGTGGGCCATCTGCGGCGATGGCGGCTTTCAGATGACCATGGAGGAGCTGGGGGTGGTCTCAGAATACAACCTTCCCATCAAGTTCGCCATCATCAACAATGGCCACCACGGCATGGTGCGCCAGTGGCAGAGCCTCTTTTACCGCGGCAACCTGGTGGCCAGCCCCCTAAAGAACCCCGACTTTGTGAAGATCGCCGAGGCCTATGGCATCCTGGGCCTGCGGGCCACCCGCCGTGAGGAGGTGGTGCCCGTCTTGGAGCGGGCCCTGGAGCACCAGGGGCCGGTGATCATCGACTTCCACGTGAAGCAGGACGAGAACTGCTTCCCCATGGTGCCCCCGGGGGCGTCCCTACAGGAGACCATCGGCTTGCCTAAGGAGTACGTGGAGCTGGTGCACAAGCGCCAGACCATGGAGGTGGGGAGATGAGCAACGGCAGGGGCAACGGCCGACGCTTCCACACCATCATCGCTCTAGTAGAAGACCGGCCGGGGGTCCTCAACCGCATCGCCTCCAAGTGGCGGCAACGCGGGTTCAACATCGAGAGCCTGGCCGTGGGCCACTCCGAGACACCCGGGCTCTCCCGTATGACCTTGGTGGTGGATGCTAGCCACGACGCCGAGCAGGTGGTTAAGCAGCTGGATAAACTCATCGACGTGGTGGACATACGCGACGTCTCCGATGAGGACATCGTGGCCCGCGAGATGGCCCTCATAAAGGTGCGGTGCGATGCCGGCAACCGCAGCCACATCATCGAGGTGGTGGACATCTTCCGGGCCAACATCATCGACGTCTCTCCGGAGTCGGTCATCGTGGAGGTGACGGGGGACGAGGGGAAGATCGACGCCATCTTCGAGCTCCTGCGCCCCTACGGGGTCATCGAGATGGTGCGCACAGGGAGGGTGGCCATGCTGCGGGGCTCCGCAGCCTCCCACCCACCCCTGCACGAGGAGTACGATCGCTATCCAGGCCAGGAGACATGGTAGGAGGCGACCATGGCCAAGGTCTACTACGACCAGGACGCTGACCTGGGGCTGCTGCAGGGCAAGGCCATCGCTGTGGTGGGGTTCGGCTCCCAGGGCCATGCCCACGCCCTTAACCTGCGCGACACGGGCCTGGACGTGACGGTAGCCCTGTACGCGGGGTCCCCATCCTGGGGCAGGGCGGAGGAGGCGGGCCTGCGGGTGACCACGGTGGCGGAGGCCGCCCAGAAAGCGGACATCATCGTCATGCTGGCCCCCGACCAGGCCCAGCGCCACATCTATGAGGAGTCCATCCGGCCCCATCTACGGGCGGGCCAGATGCTCATGTTTGCTCACGGCTTCAACATCCACTATCACCAGATCCTGCCGCCCCCGGAGGTGGACGTGACCATGGTGGCCCCCAAGGGCCCCGGTCACCGACTGCGGGAGCTGTTCGTCCAGGGGCTGGGGACGCCTGCCCTCTTGGCTGTCCACCAAGACGCCTCTGGCAACGCCAAGGCCCTGGCCCTGGCCTACGCCAAGGGCATCGGCTGCACCCGCGCAGGCGTCATCGAGACCACCTTCGCCGAGGAGACGGAGACAGACCTGTTCGGTGAACAGGTGGTGTTGTGCGGAGGAGTCAGTGCCCTCATCAAGGCAGCCTTCGAGACCCTGGTGGAGGCCGGCTATCAGCCGGAGGTGGCCTATTTCGAGTGCCTACACGAGCTGAAGCTCATCGTGGACCTCATATATGAGGGGGGGCTCTCCTACATGCGCTACTCCGTCTCCGATACCGCTGAGTACGGGGACTACACCCGTGGCCCTCGCGTCATCGATGAGCATGTGCGCCAGACGATGAAGAAGATCCTGGAGGAGGTGCGCAGCGGCGAGTTCGCCCGGGAGTGGATATTGGAGAACCAGGCGGGTCGGCCGGTGTTCTTGGCCATGCGCCAACGCGACGCCCAGCACCCCATCGAGCAGGTGGGGCGGCAGCTGCGCAGCATGATGCCCTGGCTTAAGGGCACCAGATAGGAGGGCAAAGAGATGGGCAGGCCCAAGGCGAGCCAAGAGTTCATCGATATGCTCAACGAGGCCCTGGCGGAGGAGATGGCATCCATCTTCCAGTACATGTGGGGCCACATCCTGGCGCGGGGCATGGAGAGCTTGGCCATTGCCGAGAAGTTCAAGGAGCTGGCCATGACGGAGATGCGCCACGCCTACATGCTGGCGGAGCGCATCGACCTGTTGGGCGGGGTCCCCACCACCCAGGTGGCCCCCATAAAGATCGGCGGCGACCTGCGCCAGATGGTGGAGGACAACCTCCAGCTGGAATACGAGGCCATCGATATGTACCGCCGCCTCATCAAGCAGGCGGAGAAGGAAGAAGACCCAGCTAGCCGCCGCCTGCTGGAGGAGATCCTCAAGGACACCGAGGAACACGCTCGCGACCTGGAGGCCCTTCTGGGGAAGTGATGGGTTATGGGACGGCGGCGTGACCTCAACCTTCCTAGGCCCCCTTCGGGCCCCTAGGGGCCTGAAGGGGGCATTCCCCGAGAAAATCACAGCCAAGCTCTTTAGGGAGGCTGATGGGCATGTCTGAGGACCGCGTATACATATTTGATACGACCCTGCGGGACGGGGAGCAGACCCCCGGTGTGGCCCTGGGCGTGGAGGAGAAGCTGGAGATCGCCCGCGCCCTGGAGAGGATGCGGGTGGACATCATCGAGGCCGGCTTCGCCGCCTCCTCCCCAGGCGACTTCGAGGCAGTGAGCCGCATCGCCAAGGAGGTGCGGGGGGCGGTCATTGCCACCCTCTGCCGGGCAGTCCCCGAGGACATCGACATAGGCTGGGAGGCCATCAAGGAGGCCGAGAGTCCACGCCTGCACGTCTTCATCTCCAGCTCCGATATCCACATCATGCACATGCTGGAGAAGGATAGGGAGCATGTGCTGGAGATGGCCCGCACCATGGTGGCGCGGGCGGCCAAGTACTGCCCCGACGTGGAGTTCTCGCCTCAGGACGCCACCCGCTCTGAGCCGGAATACGTCTTCCGCATGCTCAAGGAGGTCATCGACGCCGGGGCCACCACCGTGAATATCCCCGATACCGTGGGCTATGCCATCCCGGAGGAGTTCGCTGCCTTCATCAAGGCCATCCAGGAGAACGTACCCAACATCCACCGCGCCCGTATATCAGTCCACTGCCACAACGACTTGGGCCTAGCGGTGGCCAACTCCTTGGCGGCCATCAGGGCCGGGGCGCGGCAGGTGGAGGTGTGCGTCAACGGCATCGGCGAGCGTGGGGGCAACGCCGCTCTAGAGGAGGTAGTGATGGCCCTCAAGACACGCAAGGACCTGTTCGGCCTCACGGTGGGGCTGGACACCACCCAGATCTACTCGGTGAGCCGCCTTGTCTCCCAGCTGACGGGGGTGCCGGTGCAGCCCAATAAGGCGATTGTGGGCGCTAACGCCTTCCGCCACCAATCGGGCATCCACCAGCACGGCATAGTTAAGCTGCGGGAGACATATGAGATCATAGACCCGCGGGAGATCGGCCTGCCCCGGGGCGGGATCATCGTCCTCAACAAGAACTCGGGCCGTCACGGCCTGCGCGCCCGCCTGCGGGAGCTGGGCTATGAGATGACGGAGGAAGAGCTGGACCACGTCTTTCGGGCCTTCAAGGAGCTGGCCGACAAGAAGGGCGAGATCGACGACCGTGATCTGGAGATGCTGGTAAAGGAGGAAAGGCGGGCCACTGTGGAGGTCTACAAGTTGGACCTCCTGCAGGTCTCCTGCGGCAACCGTCTGGTGCCCACGGCCACCGTCCGCCTCATCGGCCCCCAGGGGGAGGTGTTGCAGACCACGGCCACCGGCACCGGCCCTGTGGACGCCTCCTTCCAGGCCATCAACCGCCTGGTGGGGCTCCCCAACCGCCTGGTGGAGTATGAGGTCAAGAACGTCACTGAGGGGATAGACGCCCAAGGGGAGGTGACGGTGCGCATAGAGGTGGACGGGCGCACCTTCGTGGGTATCGGGTCCGATACCGATATCGTGGTGGCCTCGGCCAAGGCCCTCATGGACGCCCTCAACCGCGCCCTAACGCGGGTGCCGCGCCAGCAGCAGGACGTGTGGGCGAGCCCGTAACAGCCATGGATGGCATGGAAGAACAAACTAAGATCGACATCGGCGACTGGCTGGTTAGGTCAGGGTGCCAAGTGTACGACGAACGGCCCAATAAGAAGCGGCCGGATTGGGGCGTCTTTGAGGTCCGCAACGTACGAGGCATAAGGCCCGATCTCCTGGTCAAGGGCCGCATACGAAGCAGGGTGAGGGAATACAACGGGTTCGTCGCCCTGGAGATCAAGCCTTGTTACAAGCACAACAAGCTTCTCGATGGCTTCGACGCGGTGCTCAAATACTTCGCCGACTACTACCTCTGGGGCGCTGAATATCTCATCGATGGTGCACCGATAGAGATCGCTGTATTTGCGCTGGCCACCAACTTTTCACCTAAAGGCTTCCTCTTTGCAGGTGAGGCAAAATTCGATTGGAAGGTTGTGGAGCGGGGCGGTTGGGAAGCATACCCGGCAACATTCACTTTCTCGCGCTTGCTGTGGCGCCAAAGGGATAACATTATCCGGCGCGCCCTGGAGTTGGTTGATATCCCGTCAAGGGGAAAACTGCAGGCACGCATACGCGCACGGGAGGCTCCTCATGTTGGCGTTTTGGTTGCCCATCCTAACCCGCAAAAGTCTGGCCTTTTGTTGATGACGTCGGAGATGCCTTACCACTGGGAGCTTGCGGCAATATATGATGAGAGGGAATCTGCCCGGAGGACGGCATCATGACAGCTAAGACCATCTTCGAAAAGATCTGGGAGGCCCACGTGGTGCATGAGGAGGATGGGGAGGCCCTCCTCTATGTCGATTTCCACCTGGTGCACGAGGTGACCTCCCCTCAGGCCTTCGATGGCCTGCGGCTGGCTGGGAGACGGGTGCGGCAGCCGCAGCTCACCCTGGCCACCTGCGACCATAACGTCCCCACCTGGCCTGGCCGGCTGCCCATCACCGACGAGATATCACGGCGCCAGATAGAGGCCTTGGAACGCAACTGCCAGGAGTTCGGCATCACTTACTTTGGCCTCTTCTCTCCCAACCAGGGCATCGTTCACGTCATCGGGCCGGAGTTAGGCATCACCCAGCCAGGGATGGTCATCGTCTGTGGCGATTCTCATACTTCCACCCACGGGGCCTTTGGCGCCCTGGCCATGGGCATCGGCACCTCGCAGGTGGAGCACGTTTTGGCTACCCAGACCATAAGGATGAAGCGCCCTAAGACCATGGAGGTGCGGGTGGACGGCCAGCTGCCCCGGGGGGTCACGGCCAAGGACGTCATTTTGGGCATCATCGGCCGCATTGGCGTGGACGGCGGTGTGGGGCACGTCATCGAATATACAGGCAGCGCCATACGCTCCCTCTCCATGGAGGGGCGCATGACCATCTGCAACATGAGCATCGAGGCCGGGGCCAGGGCGGGCATCATCGCTCCCGATGAGGTCACCTTCGCCTACCTAGAAGGGAGACCCTACGCCCCCAAGGGCAAGGCGTGGGAGGATGCCCTGGAGTACTGGCAATCCCTGCCCACCGACCCAGGCGCCCGCTACGACAAGGTGGTGGTGATAGATGCTTCCACCTTGGAGCCCTACGTCACATGGGGCACCAACCCTGGGCAGGTGGCGCCGGTGACGGGCCGTGTGCCCGACCCTTCATCCTTCCCCACGGAGGCGGAGAGGGAGGCTGCCAGCCGGGCCCTCCAATATATGGGTCTGGAGCCGGGAACCCCCATCCAGGACATATGGGTGGACAGGGTCTTCATCGGCTCCTGCACCAACGCCCGCATCGAGGACCTGCGGGCAGCCGCCCAGGTGGTCCGTGGCAAAAAGGTACACCCGCGGGTGCGGGCCATGGTGGTGCCGGGGTCCACCCAGGTGCGCCTCCAGGCCGAGAGGGAGGGGCTGGACAAGATCTTTAAGGAGGCCGGGTTCGAGTGGCGAGAGGCGGGCTGCTCCATGTGCCTGGGCATGAACCCCGATATCCTTCAGCCCGGGGAGCGGTGTGCCTCCACCTCCAACCGCAACTTCGAGGGTCGCCAGGGGCGCGGGGGCCGCACCCACCTGGTGAGCCCACAGATGGCCGCCGCCGCTGCCATCGCTGGCCACTTCGTTGACATAAGAAAATGGGACTGGGAGGAATAGCCATGGAGCCCTTCCGGGTGCATCGAGGCATCGTCGCCCCCTTGGACAGGGCCAACGTGGACACCGACCAGATCATGCCCAAGCAGTTCCTGAAGCGCATCGAGCGCACAGGCTTTGGTGAGTTCGTCTTCTATGATTGGCGATGGCGTCCCGACGGCACGCCCGAGCCCCAGTTCGTCCTCAACCGGCCGGAGTACGCTGGTGCTACCATCCTGGCCACGGGCCGCAACTTCGGGTGTGGCTCCTCGCGGGAGCACGCTGTTTGGGGGCTTATGGAGTTTGGGTTCCGGGCCATCGTCGCCCCCTCATTCGCCGACATCTTCTACGTCAATGCTGTCCAGAACGGCCTCCTGCCTGCGGTGGTGGACGAAGAGGTGGCCCAGGAGGTCATCCATAGGGCTCTGGCCCGTCCAGGCTATGCCCTCACCGTCGACCTGGAGCGCCAGCTCCTGTACGACGATGAGGGTCTAGAGGCGCCCTTCCACATCGAGCCGGAGGCTAGGATGCGCCTCCTCAACGGTTGGGATGACATCGCCCTCACCCTGCGGCACGAGGACAAGATCCGCGCCTATGAGGAGCGGCGTCCCTATTGGATGCCGCGCTTGTCATAAGGAGGGGCCATGGTGCGGGAGGTGTGGCGGCGTCTACGCGACCTGGGTACCCTGGTGGAGGACGAGCTATATGAGCTCACCCAGGAGGAGGAGAGGGAGGAGGAGCCCCCTGGGCGCAACACGGTAGCGGTTTTGCTCAGCTCCTTCCTCACCTTATGGAAGGCCAGCGAGGCCAATGTAGTGGAGAGGGTGCTTGGGCTCTGGGGCCTCCTCTCGGCCCTCTGGCTTTTGGTGGTGGACCGCGGTATGGGGGTAAAGCGTACCCCCCTGCGTCTGGCAGCCCTGACGGGGGCCACTTTATGGTTCTTGCCGGGAGCCCTGGCCACATTGGCGTCGCTGCGCAACGTGGGGCTGGAGAACCTCCGCCGTCCCCGCCTGTGGCCCCTCCTGCTCATCTTTACAGCAGGGGGTCTTATAAGCTTTCGCGCTGTTTTTGGCGAGCTGGCCCGAGACAGGCTGCGACCTCAGAGGGGGAGGCCATGACGCGGCGTCGGCGCCCGAGCCTGGCGTCTTTTGTGTCCAACTGGCGCCGTTCGGAGTTGCCCTTTTGGGTGCGGTTGGGTGTGGCCCTGCGCAACATCATGCGGCGGGTGGCCTGGCCGCCGCGCAACTGCTGCGGCCAATACGGCCAGCCCGGCTGTTGAGCAAGCCCGTGACGGCCCCGTGAGGGCCGAAGGACTCTGAGGAAGGGACATGGGCACCTATCGCATCGTGGCCTTGCCTGGGGACGGGGTGGGCCCAGAAGTCATGGAGGCGGGGCTGCGCGTCCTGCGGGCAGTGGAGCGGCGCTTCGGGCACCGCTTCCTGGTGGAGGCGGACCTGGTAGGTGGCGCTTGCATCGACCGCCACGGGGTGGCCATCCGCCCCGAGACCCTGGAGCGGTGCCGACGGGCGCAGGCGGTGTTGCTGGCGGCGGTAGGCGGCCCCAAGTGGGACGACCCCGCGGCGCCGGTGCGGCCCGAGCAGGGGCTGCTGGCCCTGCGCAAGGGCTTGGGCCTGTTCGCCAACCTACGGCCGGTGAGGGTCTACCCCTACCTGATGGGCGCCTCCACCCTGCGGCCGGAGGTGCTGGAGGGAGTGGACATGGTGGTGGTGCGGGAGCTGACGGGGGGCATCTATTTTGGACGACCCCAGCGCCAGTGGCGAAGTCGGCGGGGGCGGCAGGCGGTGGACACCCTCCGCTATTCAGAGCATGAGATCAGGCGCATCCTAAAGGTGGGGTTCGAGCTAGCCAGGGCCCGAAGGAGGCGTCTCACCAGCGTGGACAAGGCCAATGTCCTGGAATCGTCGCGGCTGTGGCGGGCCATCGCCCAGGAGATGGCCCGCGAGTACCCCGACGTGGAGCTGCGCCACATGTTGGTGGACGCCTGCGCCATGCACCTCATCCGCCGCCCTGCTGACTTTGACGTCATCGTCACCGAGAACATGTTCGGCGACATCCTCACCGACGAGGCGGCAATGCTGGCGGGGAGCATGGGCATGCTCCCGTCCGCCAGCCTGGGCAGGCAGCGCCGCGATGGCACCGGCCTGGGGCTTTATGAGCCGGTCCACGGCTCCGCCCCCGACATCGCTGGGCAGGATGTGGCCAATCCCCTGGCCATGATCCTCTCAGTAGCTCTCATGCTTCGCCATTCCCTGGGGCTGCCTCGGGAGGCGGCGGCGGTGGAGAGAGCGGTGGAGGAGGTGCTACGGGCTGGCTACCGGACCATGGACATCGCTCATGAAGGGAGTGTGGTGGTGGGAACGCAACGTATGGGCGAGCTGGTGGCGTCGGCTCTGGAAGAGAGGTGAAGGTAATGCAGGTGGAGATCTACGATACGACGCTGCGTGATGGCACCCAGATGGAGGGCATCTCCCTCTCGGTGGAGGACAAGCTGAAGATCGCCCGCAAGCTGGACGAGCTGGGGGTCCACTACATTGAGGGAGGGTGGCCAGGCTCCAACCCCAAGGACGCCGAGTTCTTCGTGCGCGCCCGCTCTCTGAGCCTGCGCAACGCCAAGCTGGCGGCCTTTGGTTCCACCCGCCGCCCCGGGGTGCGGGCGGAGCAGGACGCCAACCTGCGGGCCCTGGTGGACGCCGGGACGCCGGTGGTCACCATTGTGGGCAAGGCCCATCTGCGGCACGTTACCGAGATCCTGGAGACCACCCCCGAAGAGAACTTGAGCATGATCGCTGATTCGGTGCGATACCTGCGGGCCCACGGCCTCACCGTCTTCTTCGATGCCGAGCACTTCTTCGACGGCTACTTTTACGACCCTGAGTACGCCCTACAGTGCCTGCGCACTGCCGCCCAGGCGGGGGCAGAATGCGTGGTCCTGTGCGATACCAACGGCGGCACCATCACCTCCAAGGTCTATCAGGTGGTGAAGGAGGTGGTGGCCCAGATGCCTGTGCGGGTGGGCATCCACGCTCACAACGGGGCTGACCTGGCGGTGGCCAACTCCCTGGCGGCAGTGGAGGCTGGGGCTACCCACGTGCAAGGGGCGGTCAACGGCTACGGCGACATGTGTGGCAACGCCAATATTATCAGCATCATCGCCAACCTCAAGCTGAAGATGGGCATCCATGTGGTGACGGACGAGCAGCTGAAGAAGCTCACGGAGGTGTCACGCTTCGTCTCAGAGGTGGCCAACTTGCCGCCCAACCCCCGCCAGCCCTATGTGGGTTCGGCAGCCTTCGCTCACAAGGCTGGCCTCCACGCCGCTGGGGTAGCCAAGGCCCCTTGGTCCTACCAGCATATCGACCCTGCCCTGGTGGGCAACGAGACACGCTTCCTCGTCTCGGAGCTGTCAGGGAGCCATGGCCTGTTGGCCAAGTTGCGCGAACAGGGGATAGAGATAGACCGGCAAGAGGCCCGACGCATCCTGGAGCAGGTCAAGCTCATGGAGAGCAAAGGCTATCAGTACGAGGGGGCGGAGGCCTCCCTAGAGCTGCTGGCCCGGCGACAGCGCCCTGGCTATGAGCCCCCCTTCGAGCTAGTGGACTTCATGGTGGTGGAGCGCCGCCATCACGGCCCCGGGGAGCGGGATATGCTATCGGAGGCCATGGTGAAGGTGCGGGTGGGGGACCAGGTCATCCATACCGCCGCCGAGGGCAATGGCCCCGTCAATGCCTTGGACGCCGCCGTGCGTAAGGCCCTGGTCCAGTTCTACCCGAGCTTGGAGGCCGTACGGCTGGTGGACTACAAGGTGCGCATCATCGACCCTGGTCAGGGCACCGCTGCCTCGGTGCGCGTCCTCATCGAGTCCACCGATGGCCAGGACAGCTGGACCACGGTGGGGGCCTCCACGGACATCATCGAGGCATCATGGTTGGCCTTGGCCGACAGCCTCGAATATTGGCTGGTGAAACGAGGAGCCGACAGGGTTAGTTAACGAGAATGAGAATGTTAGGCCCCGTGGACAGGGCTTTGGTTGACCATAATGCAAAAGGGTTGCCTTCGCGGGCGGCTTCTGCTATAGTGTGGCCCGATGCCGGAGGTCACTATTGCGGTTGGAGGGAAGCCGTGGTTGTGGTGATGAATTTCCCCAAATGCCAGAAGTGTGGCAACGGTGACCTGGTGCCCTTGTCCGACTATGGCGGTCAGGGGGCCGCAGTTTATTTCAAGGCCTGGGTGTGCACCAACCCCACCTGTGGCTTTAACATAAAGATCCGCAACGGCGATCTCTATCTGGAGGAGCCCATCAACAACGGCTCTGGGCACTCGCCACGGCTGCGTGTGTGAGTGGGCCTGGGGTGATGAGAGCCCCCTCAGGGTTCCCACGCCAGTGGGGTGGGGGTCATCATGGCCCAAATGTCGGCCCATCATCTGGGAGTTAGGAATAACTTTGGCCTGGCCGATGTGGTGACGGCCATGGGGGAGCTCTGGCGCCGACGGGAGCTCCTCTGGCACATGACCATACGGCATCTGCGAGGCCAATACAAGCAGTCCATCCTCGGGTATGCCTGGACGGTGGTAAACCCCCTGAGCCAGATGCTCATCCTTACCTTCGTCTTCTCCCATTTGGTGCGCATCCAGACGCCAGGGGTCCCTTATGCCCTCTTTCTACTCATGGGGCTTTTGCCCTGGAACTTCTTCGCCGCTGCCATATCCTCGGCCACGGGCAGCGTGGCGGGGGCGGCCAGCCTGGTGACCAAGGTTTACTTCCCGCGGGAGATACTGCCCATAGCGGCCATCCTCACCAAGGTGGTCGATCTGGCGGTGGGGATGGCCATCTTGGCGGGGCTCATGGCCTATTTCGGCCATCCGCCGGCCTGGACTTCGGTGTGGGTGCCCCTGCTGTTCCTTATCCAGCTAGTGTTCACAGTGGGCTTGGCCCTGCCATTGGCGGGGCTAAACCTTTACTTTCACGACGTGAGCTTCCTCGTGGGGGTGGCCCTCACCTTATGGTTTTATCTAACCCCAGTGCTCTATCCTGTGGACGTGGTGCCTGCTCGCTACGAGTGGCTGTTCAGCGCCAACCCCCCCGCCCTGTTCATCGAGGCTTATAGGCGGGTGGTCCTGCAGGGGATAAGCCCGGGCACCGAAAGGCTCCTTATGGGGCTGGGCATCTCGGTGGCCACCTTCCTGGTGGGCTACTATCTTTTTAAGAAGATGGAGCCGGGCTTTGCCGACAGCATCTGAGGTCATACGTCTCGAGGGCGTCAGCAAAGAGTTCCGGCGCCAGAAGGGCCGGACGCTGCGGGAGCTGGTGGCCTGTCTCATGGCCGGCCAGCCCTTCTGGGAGCCCTTCTACGCCCTGCGCGACGTGACCATCTCCGTTGCCAAGGGGGAGACCTTGGGCATCATTGGCCGCAATGGCAGCGGCAAGAGCACCATCCTGAAGATCATCGCCGGGGTTACAGCGCCTACTGGAGGCCGCGTCTATGTGAGGGGTCGGGTCTCGCCCCTCATCGAGCTGGGGGCCGGCTTCCACCCCGACCTGACGGGGCGGGAGAACGTCTTCATGAATGCCTCCATCCTGGGTATGAGCAACACCCAGATTCGGGAGCGGTTCCAGGACATCGTCTCCTTCGCCGAGCTGTGGGATTTCATCGATATGCCCGTCAAGCGCTACTCCTCGGGCATGTATGTGCGGTTAGGTTTTGCTGTGGCCGTCCACTGCGAGCCGGACATCCTGCTGGTGGACGAAGTGCTAGCGGTGGGGGACCTGGCCTTCCAGGAGAAGTGCCTGCAAAAAATGCGGGAGTTCCAAGAGCGGGGGGTGACCATTGTCCTGGTCAGCCATTCCCTGGACATGGTTCAGGAGTTCTGTCACCGCGTCGTCTGGTTGGACGAGGGCCGGGTGAGGGCGGAGGGGCCGCCAGAGGCGGTGATCCCCCTCTATAGGGAGGCGGTGCTGGGCCACCAGATGGCCCAGGAAGCGCATCTGCAACCTCCTTTCGGGCCGTAACCAGTCCACTATCCCCTTGACAGGGCAACATGGCCTGCGGGTAGCCTGCGTGCGTGGTAGTATGGCCATCATGTGGTCAAAGGTAGTAAAGACTATCCTTGGCGCCCCGCTCGGCCTGGTGGCGTTGGCGGCAGCCTGCGTTCCCTCCACGGACCTGGGGACGGAGGTGATGGGGAGAGAGGTGGCCTATGTGCGTTTTGGCTCAGGGGAGGACGTCATCGTGGTGGCCCCCGTGCATGACCCGGTGCATGGGCGGGAGGTGGCCCGCATCCCCCATGCCCCTGGCTGGGGCATTAGCGCGTCCCTCTCCCCTGATGGGCGATGGGTGGCCTACGTAGCCCTGCCCATCTGGGCTCCCCAGCCGGCCAAGGACATCTCCACGGCTGGAGAGGTGTGGTTGCTGTCCCTAGACACCGGGGAGAGGAGGCTGTTGGCGAGGGGAGCCGATGTACGCCTGGCCCCTATCTGGAGCCCCAGGGGCGACCATGTGGCCTTCCGCGCTGTGGAGCAGGGCGAGCTGGTGGCCCTGTGGGTAGGGGATATCGCCACGGGGGAGGCGAGGCCTTGGGCCCAGCTGCCCAGCGCCTCCCCCTTGGGCTTCTCTCGTGACGGGCGCACCCTGTATGTGGTTCAGGGCGGCTCCCTCCTCGGCATAGGCGAGTCGGCGGAGATGGGCCACGCCCCGCCCCAGGTCCCCGAAGGGGAGGTAAAGGAGTGGAGTATCTCCCCTCAGGGAACGCACGTGGCCGCTGTAGTTTATAAGGGCGGGCGGTGGTCCCTGTGGGTGCTGGAGTTGGCCTCTAGCACCTGGATGGAATGGTGGCAAGGAGGGTGGGACCCTATCTTTAGGCCCACCTGGGGCCCCGATGGCCGGACCCTGGCCATAGGCGTCGCCTCCTCGTCTGAGGGCCACGGCGTGATGGTGGTGCCAGAGGAAGGGCCTCCGCGACAACTTACGGCCCCTTCCCACGGCTTCGATGTGCCCTTAGCTTGGGCACCCGACGGCGTCGCTCTTCTGGTGGCCCACTACGCCTCATACCCGGTGCAGCAGGAGCCAGCGCTGGGGCTGGTGACGGCCCAAGGGGCCAGGGCCACCCTTATGGGCGGAAGGGGCGTCATCATTTTGGGCTGGACTTCGTCCCGGGGGAGGGGGCCATGAGGAGGCTCGCCTTGTGGGGCGCTCTGGTGACCGTGGCCCTGATGTCGTCCATGGGGTGGCCGCGGGTGGCACATGCCACCCACCTATGCGGCAGCACTGGCAGCGCCTATGGAGCTTTCTCCTTCGAGACCTATGAGGCTGCCGATTGGCCTTGGCTGTATTTGCGCACCATGGAGCTGGCAGGCGCCAACGCCCTCTTCCCCGATATCCCAGACTTCGCCCTGCCTTCCCTGGAGACGGGGCCCCGTTCGGCGGGCTCCTCTCGCCTCATAAGCCCCTACATCCCGCCGGTAATACTTAAGGCCATCGGTTGGATCGAGAGCGGCCTATGGCAAGCAGCCGCCTCAGTGGACTATGGCCAGGTGGGGCCGGCGCTGGTTTCCCACGATTGTGGCTACGGGATTATGCAGGTCACCACAGGCATGCAGAATACCACGGGCATCCCGGCCCTCCGGCAGGCCATGATCGGCGGGCACTTCGCCTTCAACATCGCCGAGGGTGCCAGGCTCTTGGCCTCTAAGTGGAACCTGGCCCCCGAGATTCGACCTTTGGTGGGAGAGCGGAATCCCCGCATCATCGAGGACTGGTATTACGCTATCTGGAGCTATAATGGCTTCGCCTACGTCAACCACCCCAATAACCCAGCCTACGACCGGTTGCGTCCCCCCTACCGCTGCGACGGCACCCAGAGCCGCACTAGCTACCCATACCAGGAGCTAGTGCTAGGGTGTATTTCTCACCCCCCTCAGGTGAATGGGAAGAGCCTCTGGACCCCCACCTCTGTCTCGTTGCCCGATTACAGCAGCGCGGCCTTCAGTCAGGAGGCATGGCGAGCATGCGTTGTGGACGGCAACTGCGCTGCCATGGACATCCCCACCCCTGGTCGCACCCAGACGCCTACCCCCACGCCTACCATCACACCTAGCTCCACCCCTACGCCCACTCCAACCTTCGCCCCCACGCCTACTGCTACGCCGAGACCCACCCCCAGCCCAAGCCCTACCGCCACCACCACCCCTCCCATCAACCGTGAAGCGCTGCTGGGCCGGCCAGAGATGGCTGCCTCGGTGACTACTGTGAAGTTGGGGCCAGTAACGGGGCTGGCCAAGGCACCCCTCACCCTGGAGAACCGTGGGACGGGGCTTCTGGCCTGGCTGGCCACCTGGGACCGCCCCTGGCTCAAGGTCGTCCGCCGCCAGGGCAATGAATGCACCGATGAGATGCGGTATCAGGGGGTGGCTTTGGGCGTTGATCTGGGCGGCAAGCCCTCCCAGCTTTGTGTAGCGGTTGACGCCACAGGCCTGCCCCAGGGGACCCACTACGCCACCATCACCTTCCAGACGCTGTACGCCACCACGAAGACGCTCCAGGTGCAGGTGGAGGTGACGGTGCCCCAGCGCGCATCACCCCCTGTCACCGACGGCAAGCCCAGATGGTTCTATCCCTTCATCCCCGAGGCGCAGAAGGCCTTCGGCATGACGGGCGACATCCCCGTGCCTGCCGACTACGATGGCGATGGACGGGTTGACATGGCCGTCTTCCGCCCTAGCGAGGGGCTGTGGATTGTCAATGGCGGGCCAGTGGTGCGGCTGGGGGCAGCAGGCGACATCCCTGTTCCTGCTGACTACAACGGCGATGGGCGCGTGGATATGGCCGTCTTCCGCCCTAGCCAAGGGTTGTGGATCATGCAAGACGGGACGGTGGTGAAGTTCGGTATCCCGGGGGACATCCCTGTTCCTGCCGATTACAACGGTGATGGGCGGGCGGATATAGCAGTCTTCCGCCCCTTCCCCTCCGACTGGCCCGATGGCATGTGGTTCATCCCTGGGGTGGGCAACTTCAAGTTTGGCATACGGGGGGACATCCCTGTTCCTGCCGATTACAACGGTGATGGGCGGGCGGATATAGCAGTCTTCCGCCCCTTCCCCTCCGACTGGCCCGATGGCATGTGGTTCATCCCTGGGGTGGGCAACTTCAAGTTTGGCATACGGGGGGACATCCCTGTTCCTGCCGATTACAACGGTGATGGGCGGGCGGATATAGCAGTCTTCCGCCCCTTCCCCTCCGACTGGCCCGATGGCATGTGGTTCATCTGGGGCAGTGGGGCATATAAGTGGGGTGTCCAGGGCGATATTCCCGTGCCCGCCGACTACTTCGGCCAGGGGAAGGTTCTTATCGGCGTGTTCCGGGCAGAGGGGCAGGGCCCATCGGTAGTGAGCACGTATCAGTCTCGGAAGGCGGTCATCAGCGTGATGCAGCCGCGGTGAAGGAGATGGCTGACCTCCCTTTAGTGGCGGTCATAGTGGTCAATTGGAACGGCCTGGCGGACACCGAGTCCTGCCTGCGCTCGGTTTTGGCATCCGACTATCCTCGCCTGCATGTGCTAGTGGTGGACAACGGTTCGGAAGGTGACGATGTCGCTGCCCTACGTCGCCGCTTCGGCGACAGGATAGAGGTGGTGGAGGCGGGACGCAACTTGGGATATGCCGGGGCATGCAATCTGGGGATGACGCTGGCCCTGGCCCGGGGGGCGGAGGCGGTGCTGCTTCTCAACAATGATGCCACAGTAGCGCCCGAGTGCATTATGGAGCTTGTGAAAGCGGCCTCCTCCCTGCCCGATGCCGCTGCCCTTTGCCCCAAGATCTACTTTTCCGAAAGGCCGAACATCATCCAGTCCACCGGGGGAAAGGTCAATATGTGGCTAGGTAGGTCCCGCCAGGTGGGCAGGGGAGAGGTGGACAGAGGCCAGTGGGACCGATTGCAGGAGCGGGACTATGCCGATGGGGCGTGCATGCTCATCACCAAGAGGGCCCTTACAGCGGTAGGCCCCCTGGACGAGGAGTACTTCGCCTATTGGGAGGAGACGGACTGGTGCTTTCGGGCGCGGGAGCTGGGCTTCCGTTGCTATTATGTGCCCGCAGCGCGGGCCTGGCACCGGGGCAGCTCTTCCTTTTCCCGCTCTCGCTACTGGTTCTACTATCGGCGGGGGGCCATTATGTTCTTGCGCAAACGGGCCCGTCCTGTCCAATTGGTCACCGCCCTCCTATACCATGTGCTGGTGCTGGCGCCCTTCTATGTACTGCGGCGCCCCTGGGGGCTGGGGCGGCTGCTAGTGGAGGGGCGGGCTATCCTCTGGCACTTAGGACGTCGGGTGGCGAAAAGGCCCCTCCACTCCACCCTCCCTAGATAAGGGAGAGGAGCCCCTTGCGCAAAACCGCCGACATCCGCCGCCGACGGTCGGTGGTAGGAGGGTGGGACAAGGCCTCCACCAGCCCTTTCATACCATTCTGAGCGCATATGACCAGCCGTCCTAAGCAGGGGTCACGGAGATAGGAACTGGGCCACACCAACCCCAAGGCAAACAGGGCGCCGATGATGCCATCCCGCTCAACCGCGCTCTCGCAGATGATGTGGTCGGCCATGGCCAGCTGCAGGTGGTATCGGGCTCGCTCCTTTGGGCGTAACGTCTCCTCCAACCAGCGGGTGGGCCAAGGGCGCGTATCCAGGATAAGGCGCTTGGGGCCAAAGAAGGCTCGCACCGGTAGCAGGGGGGCGGCGACGGCCTGGCACCCTTCACCCGTCCCCACCTGCACGTCCAGCCAGGGGGCCAGTTGGGCAGCGAAGGCCTCTGCCCAGCCTTGGCCTTGCGGCCCCAGTGATGGCCAGGGGCCTCTTAGGGCCAATACCTTCATAGACCTTTCCTCAGGATGCGGGCTAGGCGCGAGGCGACCCTCTGTGGGGCCCTGGCTAACCAAGGGGCCTCTCCCTGAGTCACCTCTCGCAGGGCGCGGGTGGCCAGATAGTTGAGGGCCCAGGGGAATACCTCTCCCCAAAGGCGGCCGTGGCGCGGACGGGCTGGGGGGCGAGCGGTGCGGCAAAAATCGATGAGGGGGGTCATGGCTTGCTCCCAGGTGAGCCGCTGGCGCACCTGCTGGATGCGCTTCCGGATGCGCTCCTGGCCCTCCTGGTCATCCAACAGGGAGCGAATGGCGTGGGCCATAGCTATCGGATCGCCTGGAGGGACGGCAAGCCCCAACCCCTCTTGCTCGATCATCTCGGCAAGGGTGTCCCCCTTGGTGCAGATAATGGGGACGCCCGCCCACAGCAGGTCCATGAAACGGGTGCGAAAGGAGTAGTAGGTCTCCAGATGGTCGCTATATGCGCAGACGCCAGCATCCGCCTCCAGGAGGTAGTCCGGCACATCGTCATAGGGGACCCATCCGAACTCGAAGAAGACGGTGGAGCCGTAGAGCCCCAGCTCTTTGGCCGTGTCGATAGCGGAGCGGAAGCGACGGCCCCAGCCCAGGGCAGGGACGTTGGGATAGGTGGCCCCAAGAAACAGGGCCTTGATATCGTCCCTTTCCTGCGCCAGGTGGTGGAGGGCCAGTAGAAAGGTGTCGGGATCGTACCAGTCGGTAGTGCCCCCGTTCCAAATGAGGAGCTTATCGGTGGGGCGGATACCAGGGTAGACGCCCTTGACCACTTGGCGGCGCTTCTGGGGGGCCTGGGGGCGGAGGCCATGGGGGGCTACCGCCACGGGGCGTCTCAACCCTAAGGCCCTCAGCGCTCCCAGATAGCTGAGGCGCTGACGCTCGTTGGCACAAAGGACCAGGTCGGCCACGGCCAACTGAAAGGCGATATAGGCCCGCCGCTCCAGCCATACCAGGTCACGCGTTAGGCCTTGCTCCTGGTGCACCGTCACCTCCATCCACTCGGCGAAGTACTGGGCGAAGAGATCCACCACCACCAGCTTGTGCGCGCAAAGGGATGCAAGACGCACTGGGAGGAAGTTGGCCACCACGACGTCTGCGTCCTGGGCCGCCCACAGCAGAGGGCGCTCCCCATAAGGGTAAGGCTTCACCTTCTCTGGGAAACCCTGCAGGCGCGTGTCCACCTTGGGGGCGGCCAAAGTGATACGGGCATGAGGGAGGGCCTGGGCTAGGGCCTGAGCCATGTGGAAGGCCCTTATGCCAGGGGCAGACATACGCTGGCCTACATCGCCAGGGCTGATGATGAGGACGCGTATGGACATGGACGGAAACCCCTTTGCCGCGTCCCAGTGTCCCTAGTGACGCGGTGAAGGTCAAGGCATGTTCCCTACCTGAATGATGGCCCATACTTCTGCCTCTTCCACTGGAGGCCGTGCGGGGGGCCTTGGCTATCGACGTTATTGACGGATTCTTGGCGGCGAGGTATAGTTGGAGAGGCGGGCCGCGGTCATCGTGGTGATGACGTGAGAGAGGGCCTGCGGCTCCTCGACCTGCCTCGGCAACGTCTTCCCCGTGGACGTGTGTTCGTTATACCGGAACGCTGTAAGGAGTGTTTATTCTGCATCGAGTTCTGCCCTAGACAGGTGTTGGTAAAGTCGCCCCATATCAACAGCAAGGGTTACCACTATCCCATGGTGGCACCTGGTAAGGAGAACGACTGCGTCCACTGCCAGTTCTGCTCCCTGGTATGCCCTGAGATGGCCATCTACACCGAGGAGGTGGGGGCGTGAGGGAGAGGCGGCCGCGGGTGCTCACCGGCCAGCACTTCATGTCCGGCGATCACGCTATTGCCGAGGGTGCCCTGGCTGCTGGCTGTAGCTTCTTTGCTGGCTATCCCATCACCCCCTCCACGGAGATAGCGGAGCGGCTGGCCACGCGATTGCCAGAGGTGGGGGGCATTTACATCCAGATGGAGGATGAGCTGGGCAGCATGGCGGCCATCCTGGGGGCAGCCTGGGGCGGGGCGCGGGCCATGACTGCCACCTCCGGCCCCGGCTTCACCCTCATGATGGAGAACATCGGCCTGGCAGCGATGACGGAGACCCCCTGCGTTGTGGTAAACGTCATGCGGGGAGCCCCCTCCACCGGTCTGCCCACCCTGGTGGGCCAAGGTGATGTCATGCAGGCCCGCTTCGGCTCCCATGGTGATTACGAGCTGGTGGCTTATTGTCCTTCCTCCTGCCAGGAGGCCTTCGACCTCACAGTCCTGGCTTTCAACACCGCCGACCTCTACCGTATCCCTGTCATCATCTTGGCCGACGAGGTGGTGGGGCACCTTACGGAGAAGGTGGTCATCCCCCCGCCGGAGCAGATCCCGCGTGTGGAGCGTAAGGCCCCACCCAGCGGGCCTAGTCCTCACCTACGCCTATATGAGCCGGATGACGACCTCATCCCTCCCATGCCTCCGGTGGGAGAGGGATATCGCGTTCACGTCACCGGCTTGACCCACGACGAGCGGGGCTACCCAGCAACCCAGGCCGAGGCCCATGAGCGGCTGGTCAAGCGCTTATGCGAGAAGATCCGCAGACACGCTCGGGCCATTGTCCGGTACGAGGAGGAACTCACTGAAGATGCGGAGGTGGTGCTGGTGGCCTATGGCTGCACAGCCCGCTCCGCTTACCGCGCCATCCAGCTAGCGCGGGAGAGGGGGATCAAGGTTGGGCTTTTCAGGCCTATCACCCTTTGGCCTTTCCCTGAGGAGAGGATGGCCCAGTTGGCCCAGAAGGCGGAGGTGGTGGTGGCCGAGCTGAACATGGGCCAGATGGCCCGGGAGGTGGAAAGGATTATCCATAAGCCTGTGGTGCGAGTTAACCACCCTGGAGGCACCATCTTGCGCCCGGAGCTCATCCTGGAAGGCATTATGGAGGCTGCGTCGTGAACGAGAGCAGAGTAGCCACCCAACCTGAGGCGCCTCCCCTGTCCTTGCCATCCCTGGGGGAGGTCATCGCTACCCATCACCCCCTGGACAGTTATATTCGGGTGGACCGCTTTCCCCACATATGGTGTCCTGGGTGCGGGCTGGGCATTGTCCTTACGGCCTTTGTGCGGGCCATGCTGGCCTCGGGCATACCACCTGAGAAGCACGTATGCGTCTCCGGCATCGGCTGCACGGGGCGTATAGCTGGCTATCTGAACCTGGACAGCTTTCACACTACTCACGGCCGGGCTATCCCTTTCGCTACTGGCCTTCATCTGGTGCGCCCAGACCTAGAGGTGACAGTCATAAGCGGCGATGGCGACCTTTTCGCCATAGGGGGCAACCATTTCATCCACGCTGCCCGCCGCAACTTGGACATCAATGTCATCTGTGTCAACAACTTCAATTATGGTATGACGGGGGGGCAGTTGGGCCCCACCACCCCCTTGGGGGCCTTCTCCACCACCAGCCCTCACGGCAACTATGAGCCCCCCTTCAACCTTCCCCTGCTAGCGGCGGCAGCCGGGGCGGTGTTCGTGGCCCGCTGGACGGTGCTACATGCCCGTCAGCTGGAGCGCGCCATCCTAGGGGCCATGAAGAAGAGGGGATTCGCCTTCATCGAGGTCCTCTCCCCCTGCCCCGTGGGGTTCGGCAAGGTCAACGACGTGGGGGAGGGCGTGGATGAGATGTGGCTGTACCGGCGGCAGTGCATCGTCCGCCATGATGCGCCCCTGGAGGAGCTGGAGATCCGCCTTGAGAAGGGGCAGCCCATCATCCTGGGCAACTTCGTGGATAGGGAGCGCCCCGTTTATAGCCCCCTGGGGAGGGAAGAGGATGTACCAGGAGATTAGGCTGGCCGGGTTTGGAGGCCAGGGCATCGTCTTGGCCGGCTATCTGCTGGGGAAGGCAGCTGCCGTTTATGATGGCAAGAATGCTGTCCTCACCCAGTCGTATGGACCAGAGGCACGTGGTGGGGCCTGCACGGCCGAGCTCATTATCAGCGACGAGGAGATCTATTACCCCCTCGTGTCACGGCCCCATGTACTGGTGCTCATGTCCCAGGAGGCCTTCCATAAGTACGGGCCCTCAGTGCGGGAGGAGGGGGTGGTCATCCTCGATAGCGACCTGGTCCAGACCAACACCCAGGGAGAGCGCATCTACCGTGTGCCCTTTACCCGCCTGGCCGAGGGGCTGGGATCCCGCATGGTGGCCAACGTGGTGATGCTAGGCTTCCTGGTGGCGGTGACAGGGTTGGTGACCCCTCAGGCCATGGAAGAGGCCATCCGTACCTCGGTGAGAGAGCGGTTCGTCTCTCTTAACTTGAAAGCCTTTCATAGGGGCTTGGCTTATCCCCGGGAGGGGGTGGTGGCGTGAGCGACCGCGTGCTGGTCATCGGCGGTGGCATCGCGGGCATCCAGGCGGCTCTGGATCTGGTTGAGTCGGGGGCCAAGGTGACCTTGGTGGAGAAAGGGGCCACCATCGGGGGTAAGATGGCTGTGCTGGACAAGAACTTCCCCACCCTGGACTGCTCCATCTGCATCGAGGCCCCCAAGATGTCGGAGGTGGGGCAGCACCCCAATATCGAGCTGTTGCGCCTGGCCCAGGTGGAGGCTGTGGAAGGGGAAGCCGGGGCGTTCACAGTGACCATCCGCCAGCGGGCAGACTTCGTGACCGATCTATGCACAAGATGTGCCGAGTGCGTTCCTGTCTGCCCTGTGTTATTGCCCAATGAGTATGAGGCCGGCATCGCCTCTCGCAAGGCCATTTACACCCCCATCCCCCAGGCCGTCCCGGGGCCTTACGTCATCGATCTGGAGCACTGCCTCAATGAGCCGCCCAATTACTTCCCCTGTGACCGCTGCTACCAGGCCTGTAGCCCAGGGGCCATCGACTTCTTCATGCCTCTCGAGCGGGTGGTGCGTCGGGAGGTGGCTGCCATCATAGTGGCTACCGGGTTTGAGATGTTGGACCCCTCTCTTATGCCCGAGCTGGGATATGGTCGTCATCCCGATGTCCTTACCTCTCTGGAGTTTGAGCGGCTTCTGACCTCTGCTGGGCCTACGGGAGGGGAGATCGTTTGCCCTTCCGATGGGCGCCATCCTCACAGCATTCTGTTCGTCCTGTGCGTGGGCTCCCGCGACCGGCGGTTCTTCCGTCACTGCTCCCGCTTCTGCTGCATGTATTCTATTAAGCACGCCTTCCAGGCCGTGGACCACGGGGTGGCCGACGTGCGAGTCATGTACATGGATGTGCGGGCCTATGGCAAGGGGTTTGATGCCTTCTTCCACCGCACCCGTGAGAGGGGGGTGCAGTTCATCCGTGGTCGTCCGGCCCTTGTTCAGCCCAACGGGCGTGGGCTAGAGGTCCGTTTTGAGGACACAGCGACTGGCTCCTTGGAGACCATGACGGTGGACATGGTGGTGCTGGCGCCGGCGGTGCGCCCTCCCCAAGACCTGCGCCAATTGGCCCAGGTGCTGAAGGTGGACGTGGATGAGGATGGCTTTCTGGCGGCCAGGGAGATGCGGGGGTGGGCTCATCGCCACCTCCCGGCCTGGCATCTACGCTGCAGGGTGTGCCACTGGCCCTAAGGATATCCCGGACAGCGTGGCTGAGGCATCAGCAGCCGCCGCTGCCCTCGCCCACTTGTCGCGGCGGTCATGGCCTGAACCGCCGCAGGTAGAGCCCATTACTGAGCTTCATCCGCCACGCATCGGTGTCTTCGTCTGCCATTGTGGGTCTAACATCGCTGGGGTCGTGGATGTGGCCAGGGTGGCCCAATATGCCCGCACGCTGCCGGACGTGGTCCATGCCCAAACTCAGATGTTCAGCTGCGCCAGCGATACGCAGGAGGAGATAGTGCGCCTTATCCGGGAGAAGGGGCTTAACCGGGTGGTGGTGGCCGCTTGCTCGCCCAAGACCCACGAACCTATCTTCCGTAGGGTTCTGATGCGGGCGGGTCTCAACCCCTTCCTGCTGGAGATGGTGAACCTGCGCAATCAGGACTCCTGGGTCCATCGCGATTACCGTGAGGAGGCCACCATTAAGGCCATGGACATGGTGCGCATGGGGGTGGACAAGGCCCGCCTCCTGGAGCCATTGGAGATAGGACGCACTCCGGTGGTCAGGCGAGCCTTGGTGGTGGGAGGTGGCATCGCTGGCATGACAGCGGCCATCAACCTGGCTCGTCAAGGCTATGAGACCCATCTGGTGGAGAAAGAGAGGGACCTAGGAGGGCTGCTTCGCCGGCTGCGGGAGGTGGCCCCTGCAGGTTTGGACGCCCACGCCCTTCTGGAGACCAAGGAGCGGGAGCTGGCTGAGGCTGGCGTGCATGTCCATCTGGGCACCGAGGTGGAGGTTATCAGTGGGCATGTGGGCAACTTCCATGCTCGTCTTTCCTCCGGTGAGGAGTTGGACGTAGGGGCGGTCATCTTGGCTACGGGGGCCGTGCCCTATCAGCCCACCCAGTTTGGCTACGGTCACATCCCCCAAGTGGTGACCAATCTGGAGTTAGAAGCCATGGACGAGGTTCCAGGGCAAAGGGTGACCTTTGTAGCCTGCGTGGGCTCCCGCACCGACACCAGAGGTTGCTCTCGTTACTGCTGCCAAAGCATGATGGCCCAGGCCCTGCGCCTGCGTCGCCAGGGCAAGAGGGTACGCATCCTCTACAAAGACATACGCACCTTCAGCCGTCAGGCGGAGGAGCTGTATGAGGAGGCCATGCGTGCTGGCGTCCAGTTCATCCGGTACGACCCCGAAAAGAGCCCTGAGGAGGTCATCCTCTTCCGGGATGGGGAGGTAATGGTCCACGACACTCTTTTGGGAGAGACACTGCGGGTACCCACTGACCTATTGGTGTTGGTAGTGGGTTTGAACCCTGCGGAGAACCCTGTGGCCCAGCAACTGAAGGTGCCTCAAAGCGAGGACGGCTTCCTTCTGGAGCTCCACCCCAAGCTAGGGCCCGCCGAGGCCCCGTTCCCGGGCATCTATCTGGCAGGCACGTGCCAGGCGGCCAAGGACGTGCGGGAGGCGGTGGCCCAGGGGCTGGCAGCGGCGGCCAAGGCCGGGCGCATCCTGGCCAAGGAGACCATCGAGAAGGATCCCCTCACTGCCAGGCTCATCGAGGATAGGTGCATCTATTGCGGCCGTTGTGTGCCTGTCTGCCCCTTTGGGGCCATCGAGATGTTGGGCCCCATTAAGCAGGGTCCCCTGCGCATCATTGAGGCAGCCTGCCAGGGGTGCGGGGCCTGCGCCGCCGAGTGCAACTTCGATGCCATCCTAATGCCATACTTCACCAAGGAGCAGATCATGGCCCAGATCGAGGCCGCCTTGGCTGAGCGGCCGCAGGAAAAGGTGCTGGTGTTCGCCTGCAACTGGTGCTCCTATGCCGGAGCCGACCAGGCGGGCATCGAGAAGATTCAGTATCCCCCCTCGGCTCGCGTTATCCGCACCATGTGCTCGGCGCGGGTGGAGGAGGACTTCATCGCCCGCGCCTTCCAGCTGGGGGCGGGAGCGGTGGTGGTGACCGGCTGCCGTCTCACCGAGAAGGGCTCAGACTGCCACTACAACTACGCAAACCGTCACACCCAGAAGCGATTTGAGTTCTGGCGGCGCAAGTTCTCCCGCCAAGGCATCGCGCCCGAGCGACTGCAACTGGCTTGGGTCTCCGCTGCTGAGGGCAAGGAGTTCGCCGCCAAGATGTGGGAGATGGATCAGGTGGTGAAAAGCCATGCCCGGTGAGCCTTTGCAGGCCGACCAGGCTCTCCTTCTGGACGATGAGCTTTGGGAACAGGTGGTCAGGGCCTCTGATGGTATGGCTAGCCTTTGCTACCAGTGTGGCGTTTGCACTGCCACCTGTCCTTGGGGCCTGGTGCTGAAGGAGCCCTTAAACGTTCGTCGCCTTATCCGCCGCGCCCAGCTGGGCTTAGAGGTCGGGGGCGATGCGCTATGGCTATGCACCACCTGTGGCCTTTGCGAGCTGAGCTGCCCTCGCCAAGTGGCGATATCGCAGGTGATGCTCTCCCTGCGGCGGGTGGCCTGGCGCCGCCGGCAAGTGCCGCGAGGGCTATCTCGTGTCCTTTGGGATATCCAGTTCGATGGCAACCCCTGGGGGAGCCCACCCTCCCACCGCTCTGCCTGGGCGCGCGGCCTGGACGTGCCCCAGTTCTCAGCGACAGACCATCAGGTCCTCTACTACGTGGGGTGTACAGTGGCTTACGACCGGCGGGCGCAGAGGGTGGCCCGGGCTCTCGTCTCTTTGTTCCGGGCGGCGGCGGTGCCCTTCGGCATTCTGGGCGACGACGAACCCTGCTGCGGTCATGCTGCCAGGGACTTGGGCCAGCTAGAATACGCCCGCCACCTGGCCCAGCAGGGGGCGGAAATCTTCCGTCGGGCGGGGGTGAGGACGCTGGTGGCCACCTCCCCTCACTGCTATGACATGTTCAGCCGCCACTATCCCCCCGTGAGCGACTCCTTTCGGCCCCTCCATTACACGTCATTCTTGGCCCAACTGGTGGAGGAAGGGCGGCTATGCTTTCGGCCCCTCCCTTGGCGCGTCACTTTCCACGATCCCTGTTATCTAGGACGACGTCATGGCGTGGTGGGGGAGCCACGCCGCATCCTAAGGGCCATCCCCCAGCTGGAGCTGAAGGAGATGGCCCACACTGGCCCCAAGACCCTGTGCTGTGGCGGTGGTGGCGGGCGCATGTGGCTGGAGACGGAGGCCCATGCCCGCCTCTCCCATCTGCGGGTGGAGGAGGCAGCAGCTACAGGGGCCCAGGTGTTGGTGACCGCTTGCCCTCACTGCATCGCCTGCCTGGAGGACTCTGTGAAGCTGCGCGGTCTGCCCTTGAGGGTTATGGACGTGGCCGAGGTGGCCGCTGCAGCCCTCGCTGGGGGTGAGATGCCGTGACGAAGCCGTTGTACCGCCCCGAGGAGGCTCAGGGGGTTTGGGTATATCTGGAGCACGTAGGCAAGGAATTGACCCCGGTGTCTCGCCAGCTGCTGGGCAAGGCCAGGGAGCTGGCCCAGAAGAAAGGGGTGCACCTAACGGGCGTCCTCTTGGGGCATGAGATCTCCCATCTGGTGGAGGAAGCATGGGCCTACGGCGCCGATGTGGTTCTTTGGGCCGACCATCCCGCCCTGCGACGGTACGTTACAGGGCCTTACGCACGGGTGGTGGCCGATGCTGTCCTTTCCTACAAGCCCGACGTCTTGCTCCTGGGGGCTACGGCCAACGGCCGCGACCTGGCCGGGCGATTGGCCGTCCGCCTACGCACCGGCCTCACCGCCGATTGTGTGGACCTCGCCTGGGAGGAGGGGAGCGGTCACTTGGTAGGGTGGAACACCGGCTTCGGCGGGGGCATTATGGCGGCCATCCTCTGCCCTTATCATCGCCCCCAGATGGCTACCGTGCGTCCTGGGGTCTTCCCCACCCCTCAGCCTCAGCCACGCCGGGGGGAGGAGGTGCGCCTACCAGTCCATCTCCAGGAGGCCGATCTCCAGGTGGAGGTGGAGGAGGAGGCCCTCGTTCCCCCAGCAGGCATCATGTCCGCCCAGGTGTTGGTGGTGGGCGGTAGGGGAACGGGGGGCCAGTTTGATCCCCTATGGGAGCTGGCTCGCCTTCTGGGGGGCGAGGTGGGGGCCACCAGGGTGGCAGTCGACGAGGGGTGGATCGAGAGGGAGCGCCAAATTGGCCAGACGGGCTATGTGGTGCGCCCTAAGCTGGCCATCGTGTGTGGGGCCTCTGGTGCCTTCCAGTTCACTGTGGGGCTTCAAGACGCCGAGACCATCGTGGCCATCAATATCGATAAGGAAGCCCCCATCTTCGAGCAGGCCGATTACTGCGTAGTGGACGATCTGTTCCAGGTGGTCCCTGCGCTGGTCCGGATCATAAAGGAGGGATAGCTGGTGGGGGAGATGGACCTGCATATCATAGTCTGCCTTAAGGTGGTGCCTAAGCCCGAGGAGGTGTCCATAAACCCTCAGACTATGACTATCGACCGGGCTCGTGCTCGTTCGGAGATCAACCCCAGCGATATGTACGCTCTGGAGATGGCCCTCTCCCTTAAAGACGAGCACGGAGGGGAGGTGAGCCTGCTGGCCATGGGCCCCCCCTTCTTTGAGCCCTATCTGCGCATCGCTATGGCCATGGGCGCTGACGCCGCCTTCCTGCTGAGCGACCGGGCTTTCGCTGGCGCCGACACCTTGGCTACCTCTTACGTCCTGGCACGGGGCATCGAGCGTCTGCGTCCCTTCCACCTTGTCCTCTGTGGTGAGGAGTCGTCCGATGGGGCTACAGGTCAGGTGCCGCCAGGAATAGCGGAATGGCTAGACATCCCCCAGCTCACATATGTGGAGCATCTGGAGGTTCTGCCTCATGGGCGGGTGAGGGCCCGGAGAGTGATAGATGGGGGCTATCAGGTCCTCACCGCTCCCTTGCCCGCCCTAGCATCTGTCAAGAGCGGCGTCAACGAGCCGCGCTTCATCGACATGGACCGTTGGCTGTGGGCCATGCAAGAGGCTCCCGTGACCGTGTGGGGCTTGGCCGACCTGGGGCTCGACCCAGAGATGGTGGGGGCTAAGGGCTCTCCTACGGTGGTCTCTCGAGTGCAGCAGGTGGGGGCGCGCCAGAGGAAGCGCATCCTCATCACCGGGACGGCGGAGGAGGAGGCACGCACCCTATGGCGTTTCATGCGTCCCCTTCTGGAGCAAAGGTCTTAGAGCATATGCCTCCTGCTCCGTCCCCTTGACAAGTCCTTTGGGGCACCGCTGAATAGGAGGCAGGCCGCTAGATCAAGTGGTAAGGTGGCGCACTCCTAACCACTGAGGTGATAGGGTGACGACCCAGGGGTGCCTCTGCAACCCGCCGTTGGCAGTAGAAGAAGGAGGTGCATCGTGGAGTTCCAGGACATCATCTACGAGAAGCGAGCGGGGATCGCCATCATCCGCCTCAATCGCCCCCACAAGCTGAACGCGTGCACCCTCAACACATACGCCGAGCTGCGGGCGGCTGTCCAGGACGCCGATAGGGATGAGGATGTACGGGCCTTGGTCATCACAGGCGAGGGCCGCGGTTTCTGTGCCGGCGACGATGTCCAGGAGATATTCCTGGCCTCGCCGCCTGCGGGCCGCGGCCCCAGCATCCGCGAGCGACTGGAGGAGCTGCGAGGCCAGGGCCAGAGAGGGGTAGACAACTTGCTCTTCTTCGATAAGCCGGCCGTGGCTGCTGTCAACGGCCCTGCCGTGGGCTATGGGTTCGATCTAGCCCTCATGTGCGATGTGCGTATCGCTGCTGAATCGGCGCGTTTTGGCTCTATCTTCGTGCGCCGGGGGCTGATGGCTGATGCTGCCTCCCTTCTCCTTTTGCCTCGCATAGTGGGGTGGAGCAAGGCGGCTGAGCTGACGCTCACCGGGGACATCATCGACGCCCAGGAGGCCCTGCGCATCGGCCTGGTGAGCAAGGTGGTGCCCCAGGAGTCGCTCATGGACGAGGCCATCTCCCTCGCCCGCCGCATGGCTGACAACGCGCCCCTGGCGGTGCGGATGACTAAGCATGGCCTGCGCCGCTCCCTCGGCCTAGACCTGCGGCCGTTCCTGGAGTGGCAGTCGGTCTGCCAGGGGCTGTTGATGCGGAGCGAGGACCACCGCGAGGGGGCCCGGGCCTTCGTCGAAAAAAGAGAGCCCCGCTTCCAGGGACGCTAGGCCCGTGGGCGCTGCAGCCAGCTGGGGTCGTTGACTTCCAGCTTGTGGCGGGTGAGGAGCCACAGGAATTCGAGCAGGCGCTGTCGGAAGGGGGTATCTTCGTCCGCCTCCCCTGCGCGGATGCGGCGGCACACCTCTTCTATGCGGCGGTGCAGCGCTTCCTTCCGCTGTTGAAACGTCGCCGGCAGGGGCTCCGGGCCCAGGAGGGCGTCCAGGGCCTGCCACTCCTCTTGAAGGTGTGCCTCTCCCATCTCCAGCTCTCGGCGCACGATGCGCACGGCGTTGGCGGCGACGATGGCGTGAAAGCGCCGCGGGCCTTCTAGCCGAGGCGCCACCTCCTTCTGAAGGAAACGCTCCACCTCTTGTAGCAGCTCCTGGACGGTGGGCCGGTCCTGCATCAGCGCCCCTCCATGATATGCAGCAGCTCCCATTCCGTCTCTGAGACGCGCCGGCCAATGGTGGCCAACTCCACGCTGGGCTCATGTCCGTCCAGGGAGCGCCGCGCCTGCATGATACAGATGATGCCCCAGCGCAGGTTCCCATAGGCCTCCCACCAGCTCCAGGCATCCCACTGGATGGCTGGGCCGCCCGCCTCCTCATAGGCGGCGCGCAGCTCCTCCCGTTGCCCCAGGCCAGCCACGGGCAGATGGTCCTGCCCAAAGCGCCAGGAGCGGACGCAGCACCAGCCTAGGTCCTCCATGGGGTCGCCGATATGGGCCCCCTCCCAGTCCAGGACGGCTCGCAGCCCCTCCGGCCCAATGATAAGGTTCCCCAGGCGATAGTCGCCGTGCACCAAGGTGCGCCACGACGAGGAGGGAAGGCGCTGGGCCAGCCAGCGGAAGGCCATCTCGAACACAGGCGAGGGCACCAGGGCCACCGCCTCGTAGGTGGCCCGTAGGACCGCTAGGGCATGGGCCGCCGGGCTACTGCCCTCGGGTGGGGCTGGTAGGTCGTCCAGCCCGTGGCGCTGGATATCTATGCGATGGATGCGGGCCAATGCCTCCCCCAATTGGCGGGGCAATAGGCGCCGCGCCTGGACGAACTCGGGGTCACGAAGGATCCGGCGGGCGATGCTCTCCCCATCCACCCTATCCATCACCAGCATATCGATGGGCTCGAAGGGGTCGGCGGTGAGGGGGTAGACCCTGGGCACCGGCACCCCCGAGAGGTAGGCCGCCCGCAGCACGCGGTACTCCCTATCGATGGGCATGCCCACCATGGCTCCAGGGGGCGGCCCACTGCGGTAGACGAGCCGTAGAAGCCGCTCCCCCTCCTCGTCCTCCACCAAGGCGTCGAAGGCCCAGGTCTGACGGTGGGCGCCGCCGGCCATAGGTCGAAGGTCGTGAACCTGAACGCGCCGGTAATAGCGGCCCAGGAACGCCTGCAACCGCGCCGCCAACTCAGCGGCGTCGAGAGAGGGGGCGCCATCCTCTTCGCTCATGGCTATTATTCTTCGCCCCCAGTGGCCGCCCTTACCACCGGCATCACTTGGCGAGCGAACAGCTCCAGCGACTCCATGGCGCGCTTTGGGTTCTGACCGGGCAGGGTAGCCCAGCTGATAATATAATCGTAAGGCAACGTTTCGCTCGCTGCCAGGGTGCCCTCTCCCACCTGCGCTGGGATCCCACAGGCACCATATTAGCATGCGGGGCCTGCAAGGGCGCCATGATGGGGCTTCTCCCTTCGCCATGTTCTAAACTAGAGGCAGCTGCCTGCAGCAAGACCTAGCAGATGGGAGGTGAAACTATGGACTTTGCCATCCCCGAGCACATGCAGCGGTTCCTCAGGGAGCTGGACGCGTTCATCGAACGTGAGATCAAGCCCCTTGAGGAGGCCCACCCCGAGCTCTTCGACCACCGCCGCGAGTGGGCCCGCACCGACTGGGAGAACGGTGGCATCCCCCGCCGCGAGTGGGAGGAGCTCATGGCCGAGGCCCGCCGCCGCGCCGACCGCGCCGGCTTTTACCGCTACTCATTGCCCAGGGAGCTGGGCGGCAGCGACGGCACCAACCTGGACATGGCCCTCATCCGCGAGCACCTGACCACCCGCGGCCCTGGCCTGCACTACGAGTTCCAGGTGGAGTTCTCGGTGGTGGGCAACTTCCCCATCGTCCACATCCTCCACGCCTATGGCACGCCCGACCAGAGGGCCCTTATCGAGCCCATGATCCGGGGCGAAGTGCGCATCGCCTTTGGTCTCACCGAGCCTGGCCACGGCTCCGATGCCACCTGGCTGGAGACCACCGCCGTCCGCGACGGCGATGAATGGGTCATCAACGGGGCCAAACGCTTCAATAGCGGCATGCACCATGCCACCCACGATCTCATCTTCGCCCGCACGTCAGGCCGCCCTGGCGAGGCCAAAGGCATCACCGCCTTCCTGGTGCCGCGGGACACGCCGGGGCTGGAGGTGCCATTCTATTGGTGGACCTTCAACATGCCCACAGACCACGCTGAGGTGGTGTTGCGCAACGTGCGGGTGCCCAATAGCGCCATCGTGCTTGCTGAGGGCGAAGGCCTGCGGGTGGCCCAGCACTTCGTCCATGAGAACCGCATCCGGCAGGCCGCCTCGGCTGTAGGCATCGCCCAGTTTTGTATCAACGAGGCCGTTGCCTATGCTAAAGAGCGCAAGACCTGGGGCGTGCCCCTGGCCCAGCGCCAGGCCATCCAGTGGCCCCTGGCCGAGCTCCACACCGAGTGCGAGCTGGTCCGCAACCTGGTCTACAAGACCGCCTGGCTGATGGACCAAAAGGACTTCATGGAGGTATCGGACAAGGTGGCCATGGCCAACTATCGGGCCAACCGCCTGGCTTGTGAGGCGGCCGACCGCGCCATGCAGGTGCACGGGGGCATAGGCTACACCCGCCACAAGCCCTTCGAGTATATCTACCGCCACTTTCGCCGCTATCGCATCACCGAGGGCTCGGAGGAGATCCAGATACGTCGTGTGGCCGGGGTACTGTTCGGCTTCATCGGCGGCGACAGAGGGTAGATGGCCCGAGCTGCGTCATAGAGATGGCTCTCCTTCCCCTTGACAAGGCCCCTGGTGGCGGCGCTAAATAGGATTTGGGCCGCTAGCTCAACTGGTAGAGCGGCGGACTCTTAATCCGCGGGTTCCGGGTTCGAGTCCCGGGCGGCCCTCCAGCCCCTGGCCTTCTTGGGGTGGGGAAGTGTCGGAATAGGTAGACGAGCGTGACTTAGGATCACGTGCCGCGTTGCGGCGTGCGGGTTCGAGTCCCGCCTTCCCCACCATCCTCGTTGGGCTAGGGGAACACCCCAACTTAAGCTCCTCTCCTCCTCCCTGGCCAGTCCACGTCATCGATAGTTCGCTGTGAACCAGTCGTAAAACTGGTCGAGCATCGGAAGATGTGAAAGAAAGAGCAGGGTCGATGCTGTAAAAGACGGTCACACTATTGACAGCGTATCGCCGTCGTCTCACTTAATCGCCCAGCTGCTTAAAACACCGCTCGTTGGTCTCTACATCGCCCTGTTCAAAGACATCTGGGCCCAGACGACTATCCTCGGGTTGGCACGCTTGGCCAAGACGATGACATCCGGGAGGAGTTGTCTTGGGCGGGCCCTACGCATACTATTGCCCAAGGGGCATGGTCTACCCTAAAATGACACCGCCGAAGTTGAGCCTGTGTGAGGTGGAGCTGTGGCAGAACCCCTACTGAAAGTGCGCAACCTGTCTACCTATTTCTTCACCGAAGATGGCGTCGTCAGGGCTGTGGATGGGGTGTCCCTCGACATCTACCGTGGGGAGATCGTGGGGCTGGTGGGGGAGTCAGGCTGTGGCAAGACGGTGACCGCCCTCTCCATCATGCGGCTCATCCCTTCTCCCCCGGGGCGCATCGTGAGTGGTGAGATCTGGTTTGAGGGGGTTGACCTCCTCAAGTTGGACGATGATGGTATACGCTCCATCCGCGGCCACAAGATCGCCATGGTCTTCCAGGAGCCCATGACCTCCTTAAACCCCGTCCTCACCATAGGGCGGCAGCTGACGGAGCCCCTGGAGGTCCACCTGAAGATGGAACCGCGACAGGCACGGGCGCGGGCCATCGAGCTGCTGGAGATGGTGGGGATCCCTGAGCCTCACAAACGCATCGATAGCTACCCCCACCAGTTCTCGGGGGGGATGAGGCAACGAGTGATGATCGCCATGGCCCTGGCATGTAACCCTCGCCTCCTCCTGGCCGACGAGCCCACCACCGCCCTGGATGTAACCATCCAGGCCCAAATCCTGGAGCTCATGACCCAGCTCACCCGGGAGCTGGGGACCGCCGTCCTCATCATCACTCATAATCTAGGGGTGGTGGCCAGGTATGCTCAGAGGGTGTACGTGATGTACGCTGGCAAGGTGGTGGAGACGGCTCCCGCTATGGAGCTCTATCATCGCCCCCATCATCCGTATACCCTGGGACTTCTGCGCTCAGTGCCTCGCCTGGACCAGGGGCGCAAGGCCCGTCTGGAGCCCATCGAGGGCTTCCCACCGGACATGGTGCACATACCCCCAGGTTGTGCCTTCCACCCCCGCTGCCCCTTCCGTACTGAGCGGTGCCAGGTGGAAGGCCCGCCCTTGGTGGCCGTGGGGCCTGAACATATGGTAGCCTGTTGGGAGTGGCAGCGGGCTGTGGCCAACGCAGCATCACCGGTCAGCTCGTAATGGAGGGGGAAGATGACGTCGGGCCGTGAAGCCCAAGGAACCACCGGCAACGGCCAGGTGCTGGTCTCGGTGCAAGACCTGCGGGTGTACTTCCCGGTGACGTCAGGCATTATCCTGCAGCGGCGGATAGGGGTTATAAAGGCGGTTGATGGCGTGAGCTTGGACATCCGGCGGGGCGAGACGCTGGGGCTGGTGGGCGAATCGGGATGTGGCAAGACCACCCTGGGCCGTACTGTCCTCCTGCTCCACAGGCCCACCGGGGGGCGCGTCATCTTCGACGGGCAGGACTTGACCACCATGCGGCCCTCTGCCCTGCGGCGCATGCGCCGGCACATGCAGATGATCTTCCAGGATCCCTTCGCCTCTCTCAACCCGCGGATGACGGTAGGCAGCATCATCGCTGAGCCTCTGGTCATCCATGGCTTGGTCAAGAACCGGAAAGAGCGTCGGGAGCGGGTGGAACAGCTGATGCAGGTGGTGGGGCTCAACCCCTTCTACGCCAACCGCTACCCACACGAGTTCAGCGGTGGGCAGCGGCAGCGCATCGGCATCGCCCGCGCCCTGGCGGTGCAGCCATCCTTCATCGTGGCTGATGAGCCTGTCTCCGCCTTGGATGTCTCTATCCAGGCGCAGATCATCAACCTCTTGGAGGAACTGCAGGCGCGGTTCCACCTCACATACCTGTTCATCGCCCACGACCTGTCAGTGGTGAGGCATATAAGTAACCGGGTGGCCGTCATGTACCTGGGCAAGCTGATGGAGCTCGCTGACCGGGACGAGCTTTACGAGAACCCTCTCCACCCATATACTAAGGCCCTCCTCTCGGCGGTGCCGGTGCCCGACCCGGCAGTGGAGGCGCGGCGGGAGCGCATCATCCTGCAAGGGGAGATCCCAAGCCCCCTGCGCCCGCCCTCTGGGTGTGTCTTCCACACCCGGTGCCCCATCGCCATCGACGAGTGCCGCACCCGTGTGCCCGAATGGCGCAACGTGGGCACCGCCGACCGTCCCCACTGGGTGGCCTGCCACCGTGTGGTGGGCAACCAGCTCCACGGGTGGTCCGACCCCCCAAGACGACCTGTGGCCTGAGGTAATCCTAACCATAGCGGCAAAAAGGCCCGCACGGTCTGAGCGTGGCGCCAGGCCAACGACATGCAGGATGGGGCCTCTTTGGTTTTTTAGAGGATATGCTTAGGGTCACAGCTCCAGCTTGAGGAGGGCGAGGAAGGCCTCCTGGGGGACCTCCACGCGGCCGATACGGCGGAGGCGTTTCTTGCCCTCCTTCTGACGCTCCAGGAGCTTCTTCTTGCGGGTGACGTCGCCTCCGTAGCATTTGGCCAGCACGTTCTTGCGCAGCGCCTTGATGGTGCTGCGGGCGATAACCCTGCTGCCGATGGCCGCCTGGATGGCCACCTCGAACAGCTGGCGGGGGATGAGCTCCCGTAGCTTCTCCACCAGGGCCCGCCCCACCTGATAGGCCTTCTCCTGGGGCACGATGAGGCTAAGGGCGTCCACCGGCTGCTGGTTGACCAGGATGTCCAGCTTCACCAGCTTGCCCGGGCGGTACTCCGCGAAGCTATAGTCCATGCTGGCGTAGCCCTGGGTGCGGGACTTGAGCTGGTCGTAAAAGTCCACCAGCATCTCCGAGAGGGGCATCCTGAACTCCAGGAGGACACGCCGCTCCCCCTGGCGAGCGTAGGGCCCCTGGTCCAGGTATTCCATGTGTTTGAACTCCCCCCGGCGGCCCGTCACCAGCTCCATGATGGCCCCGATATAGCGGTCCGGCGTAATGATAGAGACGTCCATCCAGGGCTCGCGGATCTCGGCCGTCTGGTGAGGGGGTGGGAGATCAGCTGGGCTCCGTACCACCACCTCCCGACCATCGGTGGTGAAGACGCGGTACTCCACACTGGGGGCGGTGACCAGGATGTTCATGCCGAACTCCCGCTCCAGCCGCTCTTGAACGATGTCCATATGGAGAAGGCCCAGGAAGCCACAGCGGAACCCAGGCCCTAGGGCGAGGGAGGATTCCGGCTCGAAGTAGAGGGCGGCATCGTTCAGGCGCAGTTTCTCCAGGGCCTCCCTCAGGCCCTGATAGTCCTCACTATCGGCCGGGTAGAGGCCGGCGAAGACCATGGGCTTGGCTGGGCGGTATCCGGGCAGGGGCTGGGAGGCGGGACGATCGTGGTAGGTGATGGTGTCGCCCACCCGACAGTCGCCTACGCTCTTTAGGCCGGTGGCCACGTAGCCCACCTCGCCCGTGTCCAGGACTGGACAAGGCACTAGCTGGGGTCGGAAGTAGCCCACCTCCAGGGGCTCCAGGGGCCTGCCCGTGGCCATGAGGCGCAAAGGCCTGTGGGCCTGAAGGCGCCCGTCCACTACCCGCACATAGGCGATGACGCCCTTATAGGGGTCGTACTTGGAGTCGAAGACCAAGGCGCGCAGAGGGGCATCAGCATCGCCTTTGGGGGGCGGGATGCGCTCTATTACTGCTTCCAGGAGTTGGGGCACGCCTGTGCCCTCCTTAGCTGAGATGAAGAGGATCTCTTCGGGGCGGAAGCCGAAGGTGTCGCATAGCTCCCTGGCTACCCTCTCAGGCTCTGCCCCTGGCAGGTCGATCTTGTTCACGACGGGGATGAGGACAAGGCCCTGATCGAAGGCCAGGAAGAAGTTGGCCAGGGTTTGAGCTTCGATGCCCTGGGAGGCGTCCACCAGGAGGATGGCCCCCTCGCAGGCGGCCAAGGCCCGAGAGACCTCGTAGGTGAAGTCCACATGGCCAGGGGTGTCGATAAGGTTTAGCTCATACTCTTGGCCATCCTGCGCCTTGTAGAGCATGCGCACCGCCGAGGCCTTGATGGTGATGCCCCGTTCCCGCTCCAGCTCCATGTCGTCCAGCACCAGCTCTCCCATCTCCCGTGCCGGGAGGGTCCCAGTGACCTCCAGCATACGGTCGGCCAAGGTGGACTTACCGTGGTCGATGTGGGCGATGATGCAGAAATTGCGTATCCGCTCCCTCTCCATGCACTCCCTATGCTATCACCACCCCTCGCGCCATCTCAAGGTTTCTAAGATAAAGCTTAGCAAAGCGAGAGGTGAAACTAAGAAACCTAAACAGCCTAACTACCTGCATCGATGCTGGGTCATGGCGGCATAGGTTGACTAACGAGCCTCTTAGGGCTTAGCTATATAGGTGATGAAGGGGGAGCTGGAGGAACTGAGACGACTGGCGGCCCTAGCGCGGTCGTCGCTGGAGCTGTTGGAGTGGCGGCTGGAGCAGTTGGAGGCGCGAGGTGGCGAGGGGGAGCGGGCGGAGGAGCTGCTCTTCCCGCTGGCGGTGATAGGCGAGGCTGGGGGGCGGAGCTATCGCGGCCTATTACACCGGGATGGGGCGGTAGAGGTGGATGGGAGGCGCTATCCCAGCCCCTCGGCGGCGGCGGTGGCTATCCTAGGGTATGCCCAGAACGGCTGGCGGTTCTGGCGGTACCGCGATGCCTCGGGGGTTATGCACCCTATAGACCGTTTACGGGAGGCCGGGCTCTTCCCGGCACGGCGGGGGCGGCGCCGCCGTTAGCCAGGGGGACCGCCGCCCAGTATCACCTGCACCGGGCCGTGTTCCCTGATGCCGTCGGGGTCGATGGTCACCAGCAGTCGGCCGTCGCGGCCGTAAATGCGCCCCTCCACCATGACGTTGCCGTTGGGAAGGCGCTCGATGGTCAAGAGCACTTCGCCGTCTACGTCGGTAATCTCCAACCGCCTGTACAGGTCGCGACCGATCTCGATCAAGGCTCACCTCCTCATATCATGACCAGGTCTTCGCCGCCGTCGACGCGGATGATGTTGCCCGTAAGCCAAGGGGAATCGTCCTGAGAGAGGCGGGCTATGGCCCTAGCCACGTCCTCAGGGGTGGTGATGCGCCCCCCAGGGTTGTGCTCTCGGGCGTACTGGAGCATGACCTCATGTCCGGGTATCTTACGCAGGGCCGGGGTGTCAGTGACACCGGCCTGGATGGCGTTAACGGCGATGCCTCTGGAGGCCAGCTCCACGGCCAGGTGCTTGACGTGGTACTCTAATGCGGCCTTGGCCGCCCCTACCGGCCCATAGGTGGGGTAGACGCGGTGGGAGCCGGCGCTGGTCATGGCAAACACCTTACTCCCGGGCCCCAGCAGCCCCTTATAAAACATGTCCTGCACCCAGTAGACCAGACTGTGGGCCATGACATCCAGGGTCATCTCCATCTGGGCACGGGTTACAGCCTCCTCCCTATTAGCCGGGACGTAGGGACGCAAGGTGCCGAAGGCCAAGGAGTGCATAAGGACCTTGATATGCTCTCCAGGCGAGAGTCGCTCCCGAATGGCCTCTAATACCATTTGGCGTTTGGCATCGTCGGCAGCGTTGGTGTTGAAGAAGACGGCCTGGCACCCCAGATCCTGGATATGATGGATGACCCGCTGGGCGTTGGGCAGGGTAGCCCGCAGGTCCAGATGGACACCGAAGATGTTCATGCCATGCCGGGCCAGCTCGATGGCTGTAGCCGCGCCATGACCGCTGGAGGCGCCCAAGATAAGGGCCCATTTTCCCTTTAAGCTCTCCATAGCTATCCGCCCCCCATGGTCTGGCCCAAGGCCTCCCAGGCAGCCAAGATACACCCGTGGAGGGTTTGGGCCAATGGTATCCGATCGTAGGTAGGGTCCAGATCCCCTATCGGAGGCAAAAGTATCAGGCGCCCACCCCCAAGGGCAAGCTCAGCGGCCACCCCTGCCCCTCCAGGGCTGCGGGCGAAGACGCGGGCCTCTGCCTGCCCCTCTGCTAGGTAGGCGTGGAAGGAGAGACGGCGGCCATACTCCCGCACGTAGGGCGCGAAGGGGTGGGAATCATCGCTTAAGACGACGCCGCGGCCGCCGAACCCCGGTGTCAGCACCTCGTGCCAGGGACGGCCGGGCTCAGGCAGCCAATAGTAGCGATGGAGGTGGCCAAGACCCTCCACCCCGGGGACAGGGACGTCAGGATAGGCGAAGAGGACGAGAAGGCCCCCCCGTTCCAAAAAGAGGCGGGCCTCCAGGCGGCGTAAGCGCAGCAGCTCCGCCACGGAGATAGTCTGGGGTGAGCTGGGGCCGTTGACTACCTGCCTTCCATCGAATGCATGGTGGGCTGGCTCACCGGCCACCACCTGGGCTATGGCTGTCGTCAGGGCTTGGCCCTCGACCACCATCACCTCGTAGTCGAAGAACGAAGGAGCGCTGAGGAAAGAGTAGTTGTCGAAGTCGGGATGAGGAAGGGGGATGCCCAACACCAGGACGCGCATCTCAAGATGAGGGCCCAACCTCCCATGTCAGCTCTTGGAGCATCTGTTGGCATTCCGCCCGCCAGCGGGGGGCACGGCAGGCTAGAACAAGGGAAGCGCGTAACAGCCCCAAGGGGTTGCCCACGTCCAGCCACCGATGAGGGAGGACGCAGGCATAGACCTCGCTGCGGGCACAAAGGAGCCCCAGGGCGTCCGTGAGCCATATCTCGCCGTCCCTCCCGGGAGGGGTCTCGTCGAGGTAAGAGAAGACCTCAGGGGTGAGGATCATCCTCCCCACCAGGGCTAGGTTGGAGGGGGCCTCCCCAGGTGGGGGCTTCTCCACCGTGGCTGCCACCCGGTATAGGCCATCGCCCAGGGGTGTGCCGGAGATGAGGCCATAACGGTGGGCATCTTTGGGAGGCACAGGGCATACTCCCAAAATGGGCCGGCCGTATCGCTCATAGGCCTCAGCCACGTGGCCGATGGCAGGGGTGTCGCCCAGCATGATGTCGTCGGGGTAAAACAGGGCGAAGGGCCCCTGGCCCAGGAGGTGGCGGGCCTGCAGAAGGGCATGGCCCGTGCCCAGCCGCTCATGCTGGTATACAAAGGCCAAGGAGGCCAGCGATGATAGACGCCGCACTTCCTCCAGCATGGCCCCTTCGCCTCTGGCGGCCAGGGCCTCCTCCAGTTGGGGGGAGGGAGAGAAGTGGGAGGCGATGGCCTCCTTGCCCCCGGAGACCACCACCACTAGCTGAGTGATGCCCGCTGCTGCCGCCTCCTCCACTATGTGCTGGATGATGGGGCGGTCCAGAAGGGGCAGCATCTCCTTGGGCACGGCCTTGCTGGCGGGCAGAAGCCTGGTGCCGAACCCGGCAGCCAGGATGACCCCTTTTTCGACCCTCATGTCCCCAGGATGCAGGCGTCATTCTATATCAGGCAGCCCTAGGGGGCAAGGTGGGGTTGACAGAAGTCGTGAGAACGGGCAATGTCTATGAGGGGCGGCCGTGCTAGGCGGGGAGCTGGCGGTGCCCTGAACCCGCAATCCGCCATAGCGGGGCCGAACTCCCGCCCGAGGCCGGGGCTGGGGTGTCTGCCCTCAGGTGAGGGCGATGATGGCTAGGCCCTGTGCGACGGGGCCCTATGAACCCCGTCAGGCCCGGAAGGGAGCAGCGGTAAGTGGGCGCCCCGGGTGCCATAGGTCACCCTGGCCGGAGCCCGATCCTGTGGGCAAGGCCGTGGCGCCGTGTCGAAGGCGGGTGCACGGCCGCCTGAGCAAAAAGGAAGACAGGAAAGGGGTGTGAAGGAAGACAACTTAAAGGGGCGCCTTAAAAGGCGATCCCCTGCAGCTCTAGTGGGTGGCCTACTGTTGGCCTCCGCCCTGTTGCCTTTCTTCGGGGAGCAGATCCTGGAGACCGCCCTTTCCGGCCAAGAAGCTTCTTCTGTGTTATCTGCCGACCACGTTCAATGGGTGCTGGAGGACGGGTTCCCCCTCTGGGTCACCACTGAGCCAGGGACGGTAGGCGATGGCCTGGCCAGTCTGGGTGTGCACCTAGAGGTGGGCGATATAGTGTACCCGCCCCCACACTGGCCCCTCAGCCCCGGCCTGCATGTGGTGGTGGTGCGCGCTAAGGACGTGGAGCTGGTGGTGGGGGGCCAGCCAAGAAGGTTGCGCACCCAGGCGGCCACCGTGGAACAGCTGCTGGCGGAGCAATGGCTCTCCTTGGGCCCCTTCGATGAAGTGACGCCACCATTGGACTCCCCACTTAGAGACGGAGCGGTGGTCCGCCTCACAAGGGTCCTGGTCGCCAGGGAGACGGTGGAGGAGGTGATCCCCCATCCCACCGAGTACCGCCAAGACCCCAGCTTGCCCTTGGGGCAGAGCTATGTGGCCGCCCAGGGGCGGGACGGCCTGCGTCGTCAGCACTATGATGTGGTCTACAAAGACGGTCATCTATGGGAGAGGAGGCCAGTGGGCGAAGAGATGCTCGCTCCCCAGCCCACCGTCATTGTGAGGGGAGTGGGTTTGGCCCGGGCCGCCACAGACGAGTGCGCAGGCACACCCTATAAGCAGGCCCTCACCGTTTGGGCCGCCTGGTATCAGCCGGGCGAAGGCGGCGCAGGAAGTACGACGGCCACTGGCCTGCCGGTGCGCAAGGGCATCGTAGCTGTGGACCCTGCCGTCATCCCCCTGGGTACGCGGCTGTGCGTGCCCGGCTACGGCATGGCTATCGCTGCCGATACGGGCGGGGCCGTCCGCGGCTACGTCATCGACTTGGCCTATCCTGAGGGCGTTATCCCCGACTGGCGCACGGGCTACGTGACCATCTACATCCTGGACTGATGGGCTATCGTAGATGTTGTGGGGGGTCTTGCCATATCGAGGGGGCGTCGGCGGGCCCTGGGCCAGCACTGGCTGGTGGAGCGCCGCTACCTGCGGCGCATAGCTGAGGCCGCTCGCCCCAGCCCTGATGAGACGGTTATCGAAGTAGGAGCGGGCCCAGGCAACCTGACCCGCTTCTTGCTACCATACTGCTCTAGGCTCATCGCTGTGGAGATAGACGAGAAGTTGGCCTCCCGACTCCAGGACCGCTTCTCTGGGACCCCGCATCTGTGGATCGTACAGGCCGATGTCCTACAGGTGGCCCCTGCGGAGTTGCTAGCTATGGCGGGCTCTGGCCCCCCCTACGTGGTGGTGGGCAATCTCCCCTTCTCCATCGGCACGGCGGTGGTGAGGCATTTCTTGAGGGCGACTCCCCAGCCCAGGTGGCTAGTGGTCACCTTGCAGCTGGAGGTGGCCCAAAGCATGGTGGCCTCCCCAGGGAGGATGAGCTACCTGAGTGTGGAGACCCAGCTACTAGCGAGCCCACGCTTACTTTTCGTCATACCGCCGTGGGCCTTCCGGCCTCCCCCCAAGGTCTATTCGGCGGTGGTGAGGCTGGAGGTGCGGCCGCAGCCCCTTGTGCCTGCCGAGGATATGGAGGCGCTGCTGAAGGTGGCTCAGGCTGGCTTCGCTGCGCCCCGCAAGCAGATGCGCAATTCCCTGACCATTGGGCTCAAGGTGGCGCCTCAGGTGGCGGAGGAATGGTTGAGGGCAGCAGGTATAGACCCAGCACGGCGACCCGGCGAGCTGACATTGGAGGATTGGCTGCGTCTATTCCACGTGGTGCGCGCTTGGGGGCAGGTGGGCCATGGGTGAGCCTGTGCGGGTGCGGGCGCTGGCCAAGATCAACTGGACCCTGGAGGTGGTGGGTCGCCGCCCTGACGGTTATCACGAGGTGTGCACCGTGCTGCAGACCATCGGCCTCTGGGACGAGCTGACCATCCTCCCGGCCTCCTCCCTCACAGTGCGGTGCCAGGGTCCCTTTGCAGTGGAGGACGAACTGGTAGCCAGAGCGGTGCGCGCCATTGACCCGCAGGCACGGGTGGAGGTGATCATCCACAAGGCTATCCCGCCGGCGTCGGGGTTGGGAGGAGGGAGCTCCGATGCTGCCGCTGCCCTAAGAGCCCTCTGCCGCCTCAGGGGCTGGCACCTGCCGCAGGAGCAGCTTATGGAGGTGGCGGCTAGCCTTGGTTCGGATGTCCCCTTCTTTCTGCTGGGCGGGACGGCCCTGGCCCGAGGGCGGGGAGAGCAGCTCAGCCCCTTAGCGGACGCTCCTCAAGTCTGGCTGGTGCTGGTGGTGCCCCCCCTGCGGGTGCCCGATAAGACGGCCCGCATGTACCGGCTCCTGACCCCTGCCTCCTACAGCGACGGCACCTTCACCCAGCGGTTTCTGGAACGGCTATGGGAGACACAGCGGGTGGACGAGAATTATATGTACAACGCCTTCGAGTCCGTCTCGTATTCCCTGTTCCCCGAGATAGCCCGCTACCGCGCTGCGTTGCTGGGGGCTGGGGCGCGCAGGGTCCATCTGGCGGGCAGTGGCCCCGCCCTCTTCGCCCTGGCCTCTGGGCGAGAGGAGGCACAGGCGTTGGCGGCCCGGGTAAAGGCGCCGGGGGCCCATGTGATAGTAACCTGCACGGTAGGCAGGAGGGAGGCCCTTGGCTGAGGTCTTCTCCGGTGCTGTGTTGGGCTACGTGCTCTCCCTTGTGTCGGTGTGGCCCATAAGCCTGGGCCTGGTGCGGGCCCGGGCACATGTTCCCACCTTGGCCAAGGCCATCGCTCCCAACATCAATCCCCTTATGCTGACGGTGCCTGTATCTCTCCTCCTCTTCACCTGGGGGCCATTGGTAGGCATCATCCTAGGAATCCTCTATAGGGGGGCTCACCACCATCTGCCAGGGACAGGTATTGGGAGCCCCAACCTCGCTTACACATTGGGGGTAGTGAGCTTTGCCTTTCTGGTGTTGGGGTGTGTGGCCTACATCTGGGGGCGCACCCCTTGGTGGCTGGTGCTGGGGCTGGTCCTGTGGGCGGGGGCCTTCGGTTGGGGCCTTCCCTACCTCTCCCAGGCGGCTCCGTCTTGACCTATGGCTAGCCTTCGGGAGGGGCTTGTGGCACGTCCTGGCGATGATAGCATGGCGCTCCTTGCCCCCCTCCTGGGCCCACCATTAAGATGAAGGCGTAGACCCTGACATTTAGGTGAGGCGGGATGGGCACCATCGTGGATATGCATGTGCACACCGTGCGGGGGGCCTCCGACTCATCCCTCACCCCGGAGCAGCTCCTGGAGGAGGCCCGTCGCATTGGCCTTACGGGCGTCAACATCACCGAGCACGACCGGGCGTGGGACGACCACGAGTGGGAGCGCTTCCGGCAGCGCGCAGAGGGCATCTTCCTCAGCCGGGGCATGGAGGTATCCACCGACCTGGGGCACATCATCGTGGTGGGCCTGACCCGATATGTGCCGGGCATCCGGCGGGCCACCGAGCTGCGGCGAGTGGTGGACGAGGTGGGAGGGTTCATGATCGCTGCCCATCCCTTCCGCCACTTCTTTGACCCCGTGCATTACCGTCGGGATGGGCGGGCACCAGTGGAGATGACCCCCGAGGAGGCCGCCCGACTGCCCGTCTTTCAATTGGTGGACGAGATCGAGGTAGCCAACGGTGGTTGCACCCTCCGGGAGAACCTCTTCGCTCTCCAGGTGGCTCGCATCCTGGGCAAGAAAGGCATCGGCGCCAGCGATTGCCACTCCACCAATGGCCTCGGGTGTTTCGTCACTGTCTTTGAGGAGGAGCTGGAGTCGCAGGAGCACATGCTGGCCCTGCTGCGGGAGGGTCGGTACTATCCGGCGGCGGGCCTGAACGTGGGGCACCTGCGTCCCTTTGAGGAGATGGTGGCCGATCTGCTGCCGGGATGACTTGTGCCAGGGTATCCCTGCGTCCCCTTTCGCCCCAGGAGGAGTTGAAAGTGCGGGAGTGGTGCCCTCATGCTCGCGGACGTATGATGGCCTTGGATATGGCGGGGGAGCTAGTGGGGGCCGTAGGCTACCTCCTGGAGGGAGGAGAGTGCCAGGTGACCACTGTGGTCGTGGCTCCGCACCGGCGGGGCTGGGGCATAGGTAGCGAAGGGGTGCGTGCTTTGGAAAGGGAGCTTACGGCAAAGGGGGCGCGCCTTTTTTGGGCTCGAGTGCCCCTGGACGCTGGCCTGGCTTTCTACCTCTGGCTCCGGCTGGGCTATCGGCCGGCAGAGGTTGATAGCGAAGGTGTTATCATGATGCGTCCTGCGGGAGGATGAGGTGGACGACGTCCTAGCCTTCTTAGATGCCCGTCTGGATGAGGCCCTGCGGGAGTTACAAGAGCTGGTGCGTCTGCCCTCGGTGAGCGCTCAGGGGCGGGCCATCCATGAGACAGCTCACTACTTGGCGGACCGACTGGCGGCCCTGGGATTTCAGGTGAAGTTGGTGCCCAAGCCTGGGGAGGGTAACCCCGTCGTCTGGGCATATCAGGAAGGCCGCTCCCCCAAGACCATATTGTTTTACAACCACTACGATGTCCAGCCCCCCGAGCCCCTGGAGGAGTGGTCATCCCCTCCCTTCGAGCCGGTGGTGCGAGCAGGATGTCTCTACGGCCGCGGTGCTTCTGACAACAAGGGTAACATCCTGGCCCGCATGTTCGCCGTCAGGGCCTGGCGGGAGGTGCGGGGCTACCTGCCGTGTAGTGTCAAGTTCTGTATCGAGGGTGACGAGGAGATAGGTAGCCCCAATATGGAGAGATGGGTGGAGGAAAACCGCGAGCTGCTGCGGGCCGATGCTTGTATATGGGAGGGCGGTGGGGTCACGTGGGACGGCCGCCCATACGTTACTCTGGGCGTCAAGGGGCTGCTCTATGTGGAGCTGGGGGTCTCCTCCCTGGCCCGCGATGCCCATTCCTCGTGGGGTACGGTGCTCCCCAACGCCGCCTGGCGTCTGGTGTGGGCCCTAGCATCCATAAAGGACGCCCAGGAGCGTATCCTTATCCCGGGCTTCTACCAACATGTTCGGCCCCCCACACCGGCTGAGGAGGAGGCAGTGGCTTCCTTGCCCAGCGAGGAGGAGGAGACGTTGCGTGCCTATGGGGCCAGGGAGTTCATCTGCCAGCTCTCTCATGCCGCGGTGCGCCGACGTCACATCTTTGAGCCCACGGCCACCATTGATGGGCTAGTGGCCGGATATACGGGGCCCGGCCCCAAGACTGTCCTGCCAGCAAGGGCAGTGGCCAAGCTCGACTTCCGACTGGTGCCCGACCAAGACCCCTATGACATTCTGGAGAAGTTGCGCCGCCACCTACAGGAGGAAGGCTTCGGCGATGTGGAGGTGCGAGCGCTGGCCCAGGAGCGCCCCGCCCGTACACCCATCGACCACCCGTTTGTGGCCTTGGTGTGTCGTGTCCTAAAGGAGGCCTATGGCCGGGAGCCGGCGGTGGTGCCGTCTATGGCTGGCACAGGGCCCCTTTATCCTTTCGTGCGGCTGGGCCTGCCGGTGGCCGATTTCGGGGTGGGCTATCCTGGCTCCCGCATCCATGCCCCGGACGAGCACATCCGCATCGAGGATTTCCTGCGGGGGGCCAAGGCCGTAGCCCGCTTGCTGGAGGCCTTCGCCACCTAGGCGGCTTCCACTTCCTCCGCGCACACGGCGCAGAGATAGATCATCCCTCAGCAGGCAGCGGGGTTAGGGAGGGCTCGCCCGCACGCCTTTTGCCGGGCGAAGTGGAAAGGCTGGCCGCACAGGTAGCAGAATATCCCCTCCCCCGCCTCTACCGGCAACCGGCACACCCTACACCGCATGGGTGGTGATCCCTCAGTGCCCCAAACCCACGGGCGGCTCCCTGCCGGGGGCCATCCCTAGGCAAATGAAGCACCCGAACTCCACCGTGAGATACTGGGGGTGAAGCCAGGCCTGTCCGCATTCGGGTCTGTGGGCCTCCGCTTCGGTGTTGAAATGGAAGGGGAGGCCACAGCCGTTACATAGGCCCACGTTGATGCCGTCTAAAGGCTCACCACAGACCGCGCAGTTTTGTACATTATCCATGGCCTTCTCCACCCCTGAGCCAGCTTCGGATCAGGCGGCGTTCCCCCGCCATGGTGCGCACACGCCCATCCAGTCGTGCCTGCCGCAAGACACATAACGCCTCCTGCAAGCGGGGTCCCCTGGGCACCCCCAGGGCCTCGAGCTGAAGGGGGCGCAGGGCCGGCCGCAGGTGCCGCCATCGCTCAAGATATCTCAAGACGCGCCTCTTGGCCAGGGGCTGGGGTGTTAGGGCCGCTAGGGCCCACAGGCAGGGCTCGGGTAGGGGCTCCAGGGCTTCCACTATCTGGCTGGGGCGTCTTGCCCCCTCCAGAATGGGTAAGGTGGCCACGGCACGGGGCATGGTCACCACCACCTCCCGCTCCCGACGGGTGAGGGCCAGCCGGGCAGCAAGAGCCTCCGCCTCCTCCCTGGATAAGGGGGAAGAGAGGAGGGCAAGGTAGGCCAAGGTGGAGGGACAAGAAGGCCGTAATCTCCGCAAACGATGGAAGGCCTTCATCAGCGGAGGAGCCAGGCGGAGGGAGGGATGAAGATGTTGCAGGGCGCCCCACGCCTGCAGCAGGCCCAGGGCCTTCTCGGGTTGGGCCTCCTCCAGGATGCGCATCAGCTCGTGGCGGAGGCGGGCTCCGGTGATGGTATCCAGGTAGGCCACATCCCGCCGCAACCAGCCGTCGGTGCCCTCCTCTAGGCGTAGTGAGAAGCGGGCGGCGTAACGGGCGGCGCGCAAGATGCGGGTGGCATCGTCGCGAAAGCTAGCTTCATGGAGGGCCCGCAGTAGCCTGGCGACTAGGTCCCTCTGCCCACCGAAGGGGTCTAGGAGCCGGCCCTGATGGGGGCCTGTGAGGCCCAAGGCCATGGCGTTAATGGTGAAGTCGCGGCGGGCCAGGTCCTCCTCTATGGTGGCCGGCTCCACCTGGGGCAGGGCGCCAGGACGGGGATACCGCTCGCGGCGGGCGGTGGCCAAGTCCAGCTGGAAGTGGGGGCCCCGCAAGGTGGCGGTGCCAAAAGAAGGGTGGGCCACCAGATGCCCCCCTAGCCGCCATGCCACCGCCTGCGCCAGCGCCAATGCCTCGCCCTCCACCACCAGGTCCAGGTCCAAGGACGAGCAGCCCAGCAGGAGATCGCGGACGCTCCCCCCTACCAGGTAGACGGAAAGGCCACGGATGCGGGCAAGGGCTAGGGTCACCAGGAGGACACGACGCTGCCCAGCCTCCAGGGAACTCCATAATTTTTGTGTCAAGTTAGCCATGGCCGGGTTCCCCAACACGGCCATTATAGGCCTTCTCCTTGACACGGTGAGGATCTGCTGTATATGATGCGGACGAAGATGGACGAAAGGGCCAGCAAAAGCCTCCAAAGGGCCTTGTGACAGCCTTCCAGCATCGTTTTTGAGGTTAGGTTATGGGTAGGCAGCCCAGGGACTGGCGGGAGATGGAGAAGGTGTTGAGGGTGAAGTTGCGGCAGCCGGAGCTGCTGCGCACGGCCCTCGTCCACCGCTCCTACGTCAACGAGGTCAAGGGGGAGGAGGACAACGAGAGGCTGGAGTTCCTGGGGGATGCGGTCCTAAACCTGGTGGTAAGCCAGCACCTCATGGAGCTCTTCCCAGGCCGGCGGGAAGGAGAGCTGAGCCAGATGCGGGCTGCCCTGGTGCGCTGGGACACCCTGGCGGCAGTGGCCGAGAGGCTGCGGTTGGGCGAATACCTCTTCTTGGGGAGAGGAGAGGAGCAGTCTGGGGGGCGGAAGCGGCCATCTAACCTGGCTGGGGCCCTGGAGGCGGTTATCGGCGCTGTCTTCCTGGACCGCGGGCTGCGCGCGGCTAGGAGGCTGGTGTTACGCATCCTCAGGCCGGAGATAGCCCGCATCCGGGCGGGGGAGCCGGTGATAGATAGCAAGTCGGAGCTGCAGCGGATCACGCAGGCCCGCTGGCGCCAGGTCCCTAGGTACCGGCTGGTGAGGGAGGAAGGGCCTGACCACGCCCGCACGTTCACCGTAGAGGTGCTCCTGGGCGACAAAGTGCTGGGCCAGGGCAGTGGCGCCAGCAAAAAGCAGGCCGAGCTGGACGCTGCACGCAAGGCGCTAGAGGCGCTAGCCCACTCCGCATGAGGCCGGTTTCCCTGAAGAGGGTGGAGATCGCTGGCTTCAAGAGCTTTGCCCGCCGTACCATCTTGGAGTTCCCCCCAGGCATCACTGCCATCGTAGGGCCTAACGGCTCGGGCAAGTCCAACGTGGCCGAGGCGCTGCGATGGGCCCTAGGGGAGCAGTCCAGCCGCATCATACGAACCCGCCGCATGGAGGAGGTGATATTCGCTGGGGGGGCTGCCCGCGCCGCGGCAGAGCGGGCGGAGGTGGTGGTGGTGCTGGCCACACAGAACGGTGAGCTACGCATCGCCCGTCGTGCCCACCGCTCCGGGGAGGGGGACTTCTGGCTCAACGGCCGACGCGCCCGCCTGCGGGACATATCGGATGCCCTTTTACACCTGACGGGCGCCACCGTGAGCGGCGCCTCCTACGCCTTCATCGGCCAGGGCATGGTGGAGCGGTTCCTGGAGATGAGGCCTTGGGAGAGGCGGCAGCTAATCGAGGACGTGGCGGACATAGCCCGCTATAAGGCTCGCATTCAGGAGTCCCAGAGTCATCTGGAAGCGGCTGTAGAGGCCAAAGGAAGGCTTGAGACCATATTCCGGGAGCTACAACCCCGCCTGCAGCGTCTGCAGAGCCAGGCCCGCCGGGCCGCCCAACATGCTAGGCTCTCCCAAGAGCTGGCCCGCGCCTTGCACCACTACTACTTCGCTCTCTGGCACAGGGGGCAGGCGGAGCTATCCCAGGCCCGCCAGCAGCGTGCCCATGCCCAGCAGGAAGCCAACTCCTTGCGAGAGCGATGTGAGACATGGCGCCAGGAGTTGGCGTCCCTGGAGAAGGCCCTGCAAACAAGACGTCAGGAGGCGCAGCAGGTCGCCCACCGCAGAGAGGAGGTGGCCCACCGCCTCCATGAGCTGGAACGGGAGGTGGCCTTGGCCCAACAGAGGTTAGGGGACATGGGCCTGAGGCGCCAAGAGCTGGCGGAGGAAGTGGCCTCCCTGAACGAGGAGCTAAGGGCGCTGCAGGTGGAGGCCGCGGCTGGGGATGTCACGCAGGTGGTGGAGGCGTTGGCAGATGCTCGGAGGCGGGAGGAGGAAGCCAGGCGCCGTCTGGCAGAGGTGGAGGCCCAATGGCGGGAGGCGGAGGCACGTCGGCAGGCGGCCTTGGAGCGGGCTAGAGGCCTGCGACAGCAGGCTACCGAGGCCCAACGGCGGGCAGCGGCCTTGAGGGAAGGTGCGGGCCAGCAGGCGCAAAGGGCCGAAGCCCGTCGCCGGGAGCTGGTGGGCCTGCTGGCACAAGAGGTCGTTGCCCTTCGCACCGCCCATCAAGAAGAGAGGCGCCTGCAGGCGGCTCTGGACGAGCTGAACATGCGCATGGAGGCCCTCCGTGCCGAGGTGGAGGAGGCCCGCATGCAGCTGCAAGGGGAGGAAGCCAGGGCGGCGGCGTTGCGTACCCGTCTCCAGGAAGCTCAAGACCTGCTAACTGCCATTGGCGGCTCTGTGCCCGGCGTGAGAGGGGTGTTGGGGCAGGTAGTGCGTGTGCCCTCTGGGTTGGAGAAGGCCATCGCCTCCGCCCTAGGTGAAGCCATCCGCGCTTTGCTGGTAGAAGGCGCTGAGGAGGCTCTGCAGGCAGCCTTGTCCCTCCATCACGACAGCGTTGCTCGCGCCATCATCGCGCCTCTGGATGGGGTGACGCCGCCTTCTCCGCCATCCCCTCCCCATGGCGAAAAGGTGCTAGGCCTGGCATCCCAGCTAGTGGAGTGCGAAGAGGGGTTCCGGCCCGTGGTGGAGGCCCTGCTGGGCCATGTCCTGGTGGTGGAAGACCTGGATGCCGCACGTTCCCTGGTGGGTCAGAGGGGTCTCACAGTGGTGACCAGGGATGGCCTTGTCCTCTTCCCTTGGGGCGGTATCGGGGTGGGGAGCTCCCCGCAAGGCCAGCGGCTGATATCGGCCCACCGGACGCGCCAGGAGCTGGAGGAGGCAGAAGAGAAGGCGCAAAAGGCGCGCAGGCGCCTGAAGGCTGCCCAAGAGGCCCTTGGGCATCTGCTGGAGGAAGAGAAACGGCTGCGCGCGGAGGCCAGGCAGTGGGCCCAAGAGGCTGCGTCGCGGGCCCAGCGGATGGGTCGTCTCCGCGGGGAGCTGAAGGCCGTCATGGGCACCCTGGCCCGTTTCCGTCGAGAGGACGAGGCTGCCCTAAAGGAGGTGCACCGTCTACAGGAAAGGGCGTCCTCCCTCCTCCAAGAGGCAAGGCAGGCCGAGGAGGAGGCGGCAGCTATGGCCTCGCTCGTCCAGGGGCTGGTGCCAGCCCGCCAGAGCCTTCTGGCGCGGGCGGTGGAAGCGGCCTCACGGGCCGCGGCGCTGGAGGGGGAGCTCCAGAACCTGCGGCGTGGGGAGGAGCGCCGCCGGGAGCGCCTTCAAAAGCTCTCCCAGGCCCTGGCTGCCAAGACGCGACAACTGCAAGACCTGGCCTCGCAGGAGCAGTCCCTCCGTGCCTCCTTGGCGGCCAGGCAGCGGGAGCTGGAGGAGTGCCGACGGCAACTGGAGGCCTTGCCGCCCATGGCGCCGATCTTAGAGGAGGTATCCCGGTTGGAGGCCCGGGAAAAGGAAGTGCGCTCGTGCCTCCTGGCAGCCCAGGAGAAGCTGGTGGATGTGGAACGGGCCCTAGCCCATGCCCAGGCCGACGAGGAGCGGTGGCAGAGGGCGCTGGAGGGGGCGGCGGCGCGGGCTGCTGAGGACGGCCTTCCCTTCCCACCGCCTCCGCCTGTTGAGCCTCAGGGGGACCCAGAGGCGTTGGAGGAGCGAGTCCGCGAGTTGAGAGAACGTCTTCGTCGTCTGGGACAGGTGGACGAGGATGCCCTTACAGAGCTGCAGGAGATACAGGGGCGCTATGACTATCTACAGGCCCAGCTAGCCGACCTGCGAGCGGGCGAGGCAGCGGTGCGCCGGGCGCAGCGGGAGCTACAGGAGTGGTCCCGCCAACGGTTCCAGGAGGTCTTCGAGGCGGTGGCCCATGAGTTCTCCCGCTTCTTCCAGTCCTTCTTCCCCGAAGGGGAGGCGAGGCTGTACCTGGTGGGAGGCCCCGAGCCGGGAGTGGAGCTAATGGCCCGACCCCCTGGCAAGCGGGTCCGCTCCCTGGCCCAGCTCTCAGGAGGGGAGAGGGCCTTGACGGCCCTGGCCTTCCTCTTCGCCCTTCTGGCGGTGAACCCCTTCCCCTTCTGCGTCCTGGACGAGGCTGACGCCATGCTGGACGAGACCAACGTGGTGCGGTTCGCCGAGGGGCTGCGCCGTCTCTGCCAAAGGACTCAGTTCATCGTCATCAGCCACAATCGCAGGACCATCGAGGCAGCTGATGCTATTTACGGCATATCCATGGGGCCCGATGGCGTCTCACGAGCCCTTTCCCTCTCCCTGGCCGAGGCCTTGCGGGCCTAGGCTCCCTTTTTGACCCGTCTCCCCTGCCTTGTTATCATGGGCCTTAGCTATGCATCGGCTTCTACAAGGTGAAAAAGGTAGGGACAAAGCCTTAGAGTCCACTCGCCGCACCTGGTTCGGCCGTCTTGCTTCTCTCTTCCAGCGTAGCTGGGACGATGCCCTGCGGCAGGAGGCGGAGGAGCTCCTGCTGGGCGCCGATGTGGGCGTACAGGCCACCGCCCTCCTGCTGGACCGCCTGGAAGCTAGGTGGCGTGGCGAGAAACAGAAGGAGCTCCTCCACCTCTTGCGGCAGGAGATGGTAGCCCTGTTGCAAAAAGTATCGCCCCGTGGCCAGCTATGGGGAAGGGAGGGGCCGTGGCCTCGGCCGGCTGTGGTGCTGGTGGTGGGCGTCAACGGCGCAGGCAAGACCACCAGCATCGGGAAGCTGGCCCATCTCTACACATCAGAGGGGATGAAGGTGGTGTTGGCCGCCGCCGATACCTTCCGGGCAGCCGCTATCGAGCAGCTGCGCCGCTGGGGGGAGATGGTAGGGGCCGATGTGGTGGCCCAACGGGAGGGGGCTGACCCCGCGGCAGTGGTATACGATGCCATCAGCGCTGCCGTAGCCCGCCATGCCGACCTAGTGCTGGTGGACACCGCCGGTCGCCTGCACACCAAGGCACACCTCATGGAGGAGTTGCGCAAGGTCCAGCGGGTGGTGGCGCGCCGCCTGCCGGGAGCCCCCCATGAGGTCCTCTTGGTGCTGGACGCCACCATCGGTCAGAACTCCATTCAGCAGGCCCGGGTCTTCACTGAGGCTGTAGGGGTCACAGGCGTTTTCCTGGCCAAGCTGGACGGGGGAGCCAAGGGCGGGGTCGCGTTCGCCATTGTTCATGAGATGGGGCTTCCCATACTGTTCTTGGGCACAGGGGAAGGCCCGGAGGACTTGGCCTTCTTCGATGCAGAGCGGTTCGTGGATGCCCTGCTGAGGCCGTGAAGTTTGTACCCTCTTGGCGGTCAGCCCTCCTCCCCACTGCGTCGCCATCCGCGGGTGAGGTCTGGGCGAGGGGCCTGGGCTTGGATGTGGGGCTTGCGGCGCTGCTGGTGGTGATAGCTATAGGCGTGGCCCTCAGGGGCGTTTCGTTGGAGGCCGTTCCCCTGTCGGTACAGGAGGCGGAAAGGGCCTTTATGGCCAAGGCGGTAGCCCAAGGGCCCATCCCCCCGGACTGGCCTGGCGACCTGGGCGCTGCCCTTACTAGTTTCATCTTCCGGCTGGGGGCCGATGGGGAGTGGGCAGCACGGGCGGTGGCAGCGGCGTGTGGTTCCCTCCTCCTGCCGTTGGCTTATTGGTGGATGCGCCCTCTAGGCCGAACCCCAGCCACGGTGTCATGCCTCCTCCTAGCCCTCTCGCCATTGGCTGTGGGGGCGTCACGGACGGCTATGCCGGGGGCCGTAGGGGCCGTGAGCACCCTATTGGCCAGTGGCGCCCTGCTCCGCTTCAGCGGTGGGGGAGGTTGGCCGTGGGCAGCAGTGGCTGGGGCTTTCACGGGGCTAGCCGTGGGGTCCGACGAGGTGGGGGTCATGGGTGCCCTGGCTATCGTGGCGTTTGTGGTGGTGGACGGGGCTATAGAGGGCCGGAACTCGACTCTGCGACGCTTCCTGCGCCAGCCATGGACCCTGGTGGCCGCTGTTTTGGCGTTTATTGGAGCCGTTGTCCTTGGGGCCGTGCGCTACGGGACGGGGCCCGATGGGTTTTGGTCGCCAGGCCTCCAGCTATGGGCGAAGATGTTGGAGCTACCCGGCGATGGGCTGCCTCGCCACCTGGTTCTGGGGGCGTTGCTGGGCTATGAGCCTCTCCTCCTGGCGATAGGGGTGTTGGGCTCCGCCTGGCTGGTCCTCCGCTGGTGGAGGGACGCCCGGGCCCTTGCCCCTGGTGAGCGTATGTTGTTGATATGGGTAGCCGTGGCCGCCCTAGCTTTGGCCCTGGCGTCCCATCGGCACGTGGGCCAGCTACTGGCTCTCGTCCTTCCATGGTCCTTGATAGGGGGGACGGGCATCGCCCATGCCTTGGCTGCGGTACCCTGGCGGGAGCTTCGACGCACCTGGCCCATGTCCGTGCCTCTCCTTGGAGGGATGGGGATGATGGGAGTGGTGTTGGGGAGGTGGGCGCGCCCCTGGGGGGATTCGGGTTGGGTGGAGGCTGCAGGCTTCTGGCTCTTAGGGGCAGCCCTGCTCATCTTGGCGTTGGGAGGTTGGGCCCTCCTGGGCAAGCGAGCAGCGCCTCCCCTTGTGCTCGTTGGAGCCCTACTATGGTTGGCCATCTCGCTTCATGGGGCCTCTTCCCTGGGCTTCCGCACCGGCCATGAGTTTGTGCGAGGCCCATTGCCAACCCTTAGCGTGACCCCTTTGCTGCGGCAAATCCAAGAGGGGGTTGAGGGACCCCTCGGCTTGGACGAAGATGTGCGGTGGTTGGGCTGGCATCTGCGCCACCGACCCTTGGTGGTGGGTGATCCCACGACAGACGTCCAGTTGTACATCGGGCAAGTGGACATGACGCCCCTGGGCTTTATAAAGGGGGAGGCCTGGACGGTGGCCGTAGCCCCATCTCTGCCTCCTCTAGATCCGCGTGCTGCTTGGCGGTGGTTCCTATTACGCGAGCCACCGCGGGCTCCCAAGGACGTGCAAGTGCAGGTTTATCTGAGGTCATGAGCGAAGAGCGGACAGCGGTCTACCGGGCACTAGGGATAGAAAGGGCCTTGTCCTTGCCCATCTCCCTGTCGTGGGAGACGTTGGCGTATGGGGCTATTTTGGCCCTGGGGGCAGGGCTGCGGCTATGGGGCTTAGGGGACCGTGCCCTCCACCATGACGAGAGCTTGCACGCCTTCTTCTCCTGGCTCCTATATCGAGACGGCACCTACGAGCACATGCCTATGATGCATGGTCCTCTGAAGTTCTTCACCATTGCCCTCGCCTTCTTCCTGCTAGGCGACGGCGATGCTGCGGCGCGGGTGCCTGCAGCTCTTGTGGGCACGGCCCTTCTGGCGCTACCCATCCTCTGGCGAAGGAGACTGGGGAGGGCGGGGGCGCTGGCTGTGAGCCTCTTGCTGGCGGTTTCGCCGGTGATGGTATATGTGAGCCGCTTCGCCCGCGACGACATGTACACAGCCTTCCTCACCATGGCCTTGGCCATCCTCATGTGGCAATACCTGGACGAGGGGCACATGCGTCACCTGGTCCTCCTGGGCCTGGTGATGGGGCTCTCCTTCGCCACCATGGAGAACACGTTCATTCACTTGGCGATTTTTCTATCTTTCCTGGAGATCTGGCTGGCCTATCACTTCTGGGGGCAGATATGTGAGGCAAGGGGCCTGGGCGGAATAAGGGCGGTTGTGGCACTGGTGGGGTTGCTCTTCTTTGCCTGGGTGATAGTCGCCCTGTGGCCTGTGGGGAGGTGGCGGGAAAGGTTAGGGCTCCGGCGATGGCATCGGGCTGGCGACCTGATGTTAGTGATGGGTACCCTTACCGCCCCCCAGCTAGCGGCGGCGGTACAACTGCCCCTGGCGTGGATGAGCATAGATGATCGCAGGCTGCAGGAGGTGGTGTGGTCTCAGTTCCTCTGGTTCCGGAACGTGACCCGCGAGCAGGCCTTGGGGACGGTGGTGGTATTGGCCTTGCTTCTGGCTACGGCGTTGGTGGGGACAACGTGGCGCCGTAGCTGGTGGGCGGTAGCGGCGGCTTTCTACGTGCCCTTCGTGCTGCTATATACCACATTTTTCACCCACTGGCAGGGCCTGGCCACGGGCATCTGGGGATCGCTGGACTACTGGCTAGCTCAACACGGATACCGACGTGGTGACCAGCCCGATTTCTATTACTTAGTGCTCCTGTCGGCCTACGAGTTCCTGCCCTTATCGATAGGTGGAGTCGCCTTAGTCTATTACAGCGTGCGGGGAGGGCTCGCATCCTGGATGCTCTCCCTGGCCAGTGCCTTGAGCCTACTGCTCTTCTTCGGCGCCAAAGGGGATACGGGGGCGGCGCAGTGGGCCTTCCTAGTGCCTGTGGCTGCTGTGGCGTTCTTTGTGGCAGTACAAGGGGATATGTTCGAGCGTTTCTTGTGCTTCTGGCTGGCAGGCTCCCTCTTTGCCTATTCCTTCACTGGGGAGAAGATGCCCTGGCTGGCCACGCACCTGGCCCTACCGTTGAACGTGCTGGCCGGGTATGCCCTGGGGCGTTGGTGGGGGAGGTGGAGGGGCTCGCGGCAGGAGTGGTGGGCTATGACGGCAGCGGGCCTCCTTTGGGGCGGAGCGGCCGTGTGGGGGGCCTTGGGCCCGCCGGGCTGGGTGTCCTGGCGAGCGTTGGTGACAGCGGCAGGAGGTGCCCTGGCCTTATTCATATTGGCGCGCCGCAGTCTCGCTGCCATCCCCCTCATGGCCCTGGCACCCCTGGCCGTCCTGACGTTGCGGGCTACGGTCATGGTGTCCTTCCAGAACGGCGATGTCCCCAGGGAGATGATGGTCTATACCCAGACCTCGCCAGCGGTGGCCGATGTGGCCCGTCGCATCGAGCGATGGGCAGAGGAGACGGGCGTGGGACGTGATCTCCCTGTTGTGGTGGACACCACCTATGCCTGGCCCTGGCAATGGTACCTGCGCCACTACCGCAACTTGCACTTCGTGTCAGGGGGCCAGAGGCTGCAACTCCCCGAGGGAGCAGTGGTCATCCTCGCCCTGGAGAATGCCCATCTCATGGACCCCTACCTCGCTGCCTATCAGGAGCCATACCGCCATCCCCTGCGCTGGTGGTTCCCGGAGGTCTACCGTGGGATCGACAAGGGAGACCTGGTTAGGTCGGTGAGGGGTTTGTTGGGCGACATGGGGCGCGCCTCCACTTGGCGCAACTGGTGGCGCTACCTGCTATGGCGGGAGCCCCCGGCCCCCGTGGTGGGCACGGACGATGTGCGGGCACGGTGTCCGTGGTGCGGCTCAGTGGACGAGGTGCTCTATATGCCCAAGGCCAGCCCATGGCCTTTGTCGCAAGTTACGGTGCCCACGATCACAGTGAGGCCAGCCAAGGTGCTCTCCCCGGTGGCCCCCGATGGCCGTGGTCTTCAGGGGGCCACCGGCCTGGCCCCTGGCCCCGAGGGCTCCATATACGTGGCGGATACGGCCAACGGACGGCTTCTGCGCTTGGAGGGAGAAAAGGCCCAGGTGGTGGCGGACGGGTTGAAGCAACCGGCGGACCTACGGGTGGCCGCCGACGGCACCATATATGCCTTGGACACCTGGAACCACCGGGCGGTGGCCGTGACTCCCCGGGGGGAGGTGCGCCATCTATGGGGTAGGCCGGCCTCCAGCCTGGACAACCCGGACCTTACAGCCTTCTGGGGCCCCCGCGCCATAGCGCTGGACCACCAGGGCCAGCTCCTCATCAGCGATACGGGCACGGGACGCATCATTAGACTTTCTCCTCAAGGGGAGTTGCTGCGTATAGCGGGGGGGTTGGGTCGACAGGAGGGGCGTTTCCTCGAGCCCACAGGCCTGGCCCCCAGGCCCGACGGCGGCGTATGGGTAGCCGATTTAGGCAATGCCCGGCTGCAGCTCTTGGGCCCTGACCTGGAGCCTCTCCAAGCGGTGAGCGTGACCCCTTGGCGGACCTCCCTTCCTGGGTCCCATCCCTATATGGCCCTGTTGCCCGACGGACGCCTGGTGACTGAGGCCTTCGCCCCTGGGCGGCTGCTCATCCTGGGGCCCGATGGGCGTCTACAGGCCATGGTGCATACGGATCCCCCCTTGATGGTTCCCCAGGGGTTGGCAGTGGTGGGGGGCCTCCTGTACGTGATGGATTCTGGCTCTGGCCTCTTATTGGCCCTCTCCATCGCTGACCTCGCTATGCCTAGGAAGCCTTGAAACTTATACTGGGACGGTGAAGATGGGGCAGCTGAAGAGTAGGCAGATATGGTTGGGCCTTGGGGGCACCGTCCTCTTCCTGGCCCTCTTCTTCTGGCAGACGGACCTGCGAGAGTTCGTGAACGCCATGCGGGACGCCGACTATCGCTGGGCGGTGCTAGGGGTCATGCTGTGGTTTGTGGCGGCCTGGCCTCGCTCCTTACGGTGGAAGCTAATCTTGCGCCCTCTGCGGCCTTTGCCTGTTGTCATCCTTTACCCTGTGCTGGTCATCGGCTATATGGCTAACAATTTGCTCCCTGCGCGGCTGGGGGAGCTGGTGCGGGCCTACATCCTCGGGGAGCGTTATGCCCTCAGCAAAGCAGCGGTCCTGGGAACGGTGGTGGTGGAGAGGGTGGCGGACGGCCTGACGCTGGTGGCCCTAATGGCTGTGGCGGGGGCATTCATCGGGCTGGGTAGCGCCGTGGGCCTTCTGGCCATGGCCATGGCTGCCCTCTTTGTGGTGGCCTTCCTGATCCTCGTGGTCGCCATGATGAAGAGAGATGCAGCAGAGAAAGCGATAAAAGCCCTTTGCCAGCCCTTGCCTAGGCCGTGGCAAGGCAAGGTGCTGCAGCTGGCGGATGCCTTTCTGGACGGGCTCATGGCGTTGCGGTCGCCGTGGGCCCTTGTGGGGGTGATGGCTACAGGGGGCGTGGCCTGGGCCTTGGAGGCAGCCATGTACTTCGTGGTGGGTCGGGGCTTCGGCATCCAGGGGGGATTCGCCACGTTCCTAGTGTTGACGGGCGCAGCCAATCTGGCCATCGCCGTGCCCTCCAGCGCTGGGGGCGTGGGGCCTTTTGAGTGGGCCTCGCAGCAGGTGATGGTAGGGGCGGGGGTGGCCAGAGGGGTGGCGTCGGCGTATGCTGTGGCTCTCCATGGGCTCCTGCTAGTGCCCGTCATCGTGGTGGGGCTGGTGTTCCTGTGGCTGCTGCAGGTCCCCTTGCGGGCGATGGCGCGGCAGCCGGCGGAGGTGGCCAAGTAGTGGGCAAGGTGGCCATCATCGGCGGGGGGATAGCGGGGCTTACGGCCGCCTACCGCTTGCTGCAAAAAGGACACCAGGTAGATGTGTTCGAATCCGCTCCTCAATGGGGAGGCTTGGTGCGCACCTTCCAGGTGGGAGGGGAGCGCCTCGAATGCTTCTACCACCATATCTTCACCACCGATACCGCCATGGTATCCCTCATAGGAGAGCTGGGGCTGGGAAGCCGTTTGGTGTGGCGTCCCTCCTCAGTGGGTATCTATTCGCAGGAGCGCATATACCCATTCGTGACCCCGCTGGACCTGCTACGCTTTTCCCCCCTCCCCCCGCTGGAGAGGATAAGGTTGGGGCTTATGGGCCTGTACCTGCGGCGCAAAACGGACATGGCGCCTTTCATGGGGGTAACGGCCAGGGAGTGGGTGAGCCGCTTTGCTGGGCCGCGCAGCTGGCAAGTGGTGTGGGGGCCCCTCTTCTATGGCAAGTTCGGCGAGATGGGCGACGAGGTGGTGATGGCCTGGCTGTGGAATAAGATCCGCCTCCGCTTCTCCTCCAGGCGCTTGGGGGCCTGGCGGGAGGTGTTGGGCTACCTATTGGGGTCCTTCGGCCTGGTGGTGGACGAGCTGGTGGCCCGCATCCGCGCCCTAGGGGGGCAGCTCCACGCCGCCACCCCCGTGCAACGCGTGGTAGTGGAGGAGGGCAGGGCTGTAGCCTTGGAGGCCAAGGGGGAGAGGTGGGGCCCCTTCGATGCCATTGTGGCGACGGTGGCCAACGAGGTCTTCCTGCGCCTGGTGCCCATGCTCCCCGAAGACTACCTCTCCTTTTGCCGCGGCATCCCTTACCAGGATGCCCTGTGCATGGTCCTGGCCCTGCGCCGCCCTGTAACGCCATACTACTGGCTGGCCATCAGCGACCGCTCCTTCCCCTTCCTGGCCCTCATCGAACACACCAACCTAGTGAGCAAGGAGAACTACGGCGGCCTACATGTGCTTTACATAAGCAACTACCTCTCGCCGGACTCGCCGTTGATGTCCATGGGGGAGGAGGAGCTGTGGGACTTGTACTTGCCATCTCTGCGGCGCATACAGCCTCAGTTGGACGCATCATGGGTGGAGGGCCGGTGGGTGTTCTATGGCCGCCATGCCCAGCCTGTCTTCACCGTGGCCAACGCCGGCAGGATCCCGCCCCATCGCACCCCCGTCCCGGGCCTCTACCTGGCCAACATGTCCCAGATATTCCCCGAGGACCGGGGGCAGAACTACAGCGTCCGTCTAGGCGAAACGGTGGCCGCGCTGGTCCATGAGGATCTGGCCGTGACCACTCCCCTTGCCCGAGGGCGATGACGACCATTACAATGCGGACGTAAGGATGTCCCTAACATCGCGCCATGCCTCCAGGTTTCGGCCAGTGGAGGTGACCGCTGAAGGGGCCGATGTCCAGGCCCGGGTTCGTCACCTCCTGGCCGGGTTGCGGCCGAGCGAGGTCCACCTCTTAGACGCTTTACATCGTGTCCAGGAGGAGATGGGCTATGTGCCACCGCAGGCCATACCTTTGCTCGCCGCCCACTTCCAGACCACCCCAGCGGCTATCTATGGTGTCATCTCCTTCTACTCAGAGATCCGCACAGAGCCGCCCCCTAAGGTAGAGGTCCAGTGGTGCAGTGGGCCTGCCTGTCTCCTGAAAGGCGGACGGAACATCCGCGCCGCCCTAGAGGCGGTGTTGGGCTGTGCCATGAATAGCTCCATCCCCGATAGGGCCGTAGGCCTCCGCCTAGTCCAGTGCGATGGCACATGTCACCTGGCGCCCCTGGTGCGGGTGGGGGGGCGTTACATCGGGCCCCTGACTGTAGCCGAGGCGGTGCGTCTGGCCCGTCGTCTCAAGGAGGGGGAGCAGCCCTGATGACAGCCCTAGACGCCTATCGCCCCCTTCGCCAGGCAGCCGAGGAGCGGTGGCGCCTCCTCGTCGAGCCTTCCATTCCCATCTTCCGCGTGGCGGTGGCCACCTGCTCAAAAGCCGCAGGGGCGGACGAGACTTTGGCTGCCATAAGAGAGGAAGTGGCACGGCTGGGTGAGGAGGCCCTAGTGCTGGAGGTGGGGTGCCCTGGCCTTTGCTTCGCCGACCCTGTGGTGGACGTCCATCTCCCGGGCTATCCGCGTGTTCTCTATGGGCCCGTGCTGGCCCAGGACGTGCCTCGGCTCCTGGGAGCTGTCCTGGGCCCCCAGAAGGCCCTGCCTGAGCTCGCTCTGGGGATGATCCCTGAAGAAGGGGTCCCTCCATCGGCTTACCACGGCACCGCCATGGCCAGCCTTCCCCTCTTGCAGGAGACCGATTGGATGCGGCTGCAGGTGCGGCGTCTTATGGCCAACGTGGGCATTATCGAGCCCGCCAACGCTGAGCACTACATCGCCCGCGGGGGGTATGAGGGCCTGGCCCGCGCTCTGGACATGACGCCGGAGGAGGTCATAAAGGAGGTGTTGGATGCCGGGCTGTGGGGGCGGGGAGGAGCCGCCTTCCCTACGGGGCGCAAGTGGGACTTCTTGCGCCAGGCCCGCGTCACCCCTAAATACCTCATCTGCAACGCCGATGAGGGCGACCCTGGCTCCTTCGTCAACCGTAATCTGCTGGAAGGTGACCCCCACCTCATCATCGAGGGGATGGCCATCGCTGCCTGGGCCACAGGTGCTTCCTACGGCTACATCTATATCCGCGATGAATACCCCCTAGCTGTCCAACGCATGCAGGAGGCTATAGAGGATGCCCGGAGGATGGGGCTTTTGGGCCGGGGCATCCTAGGCTCGCCTCTGGAGTTGGAGCTGGAGGTGGTGCGGGGGGCCGGGAGCTATGTCTGCGGCGAGGAGACGGGCCTTATCGCCTCCATCGAGGGCACGCGGGGGATGCCCAAGATCCGCCCACCATACCCGGCGCAGGCGGGCGTGTTTGGCATGCCCACTAATGTCAACAACGTGGAGTCCTATGCCAACGTCCCCCTTATTCTGCGCCACGGTGCCGCGTGGTATGCCTCCGTGGGGACGGAGCGTAACAAGGGAACCAAGATGTTCAGCCTCTCCGGCAACATCAGGCGAGGAGGAGTGTTGGAGGTGCCTTTGGGGACCCCCCTACGGGACGTGATCCTGGTGGCAGGCGGGGGCGTGCCCGAGGGCAGGCGCCTGAAGGCGGTGCAGCCGGGAGGGCCCCTCTCAGGGGTGGTACCTGCCTCTCGCATCATGGCTGGGGATGGGCTCCCCTTGGAGCCCGAGCCCTTCCGGGAGATGGGCATGCTCATGGGTTCAGGCGGCCTGGTGGTCATGGACGATTCCACCTGTGTCGTGGACCTGGCCATATACTTCGAGTGGTTCGCCGAGGATGAGTCCTGTGGCCGCTGCACCACCTGCTTTGCTGGCACCCGCCGGCTTTTGGAGATCTTGCGCCGTATCGCCCAGGGAGGGGGACGCCCCCAGGACGTGGAGCTGATGCAACTCTTGGCCTCCACCATGCGTTACTCCAACTGCGCCCATGGCCAGGCTGCCCCCACCGTCATCATGTCCCTCTTAGGGCTCTTTCGCGAAGAGCTGGATGCTCACCTATTGGGACGGCGATGCCCGGCCCGTGTGTGCAGGGGCCTAGTGCGCTATGAGATAGTAGAGCAGGCCCCCGAGCTAGCAGAGGCCGCCCATGTGTGCCCTACGGGGGCCATCGTGCGCGAAGACGGGCGCTATCGCATTGAGCAGGCCCTGTGCATCAAGTGCGACGCCTGTCGGGAGGTGGCGCCTGCCGCTGTGCAGGTGGTGGACGCCTTCTAGGGCCCCACGATAAGGGCAGAGCTCAGATCCCACCAAGGCGCCAGCGATTGCACAGCGCTGGCTATGGAGCTGGCCGGCCAGATTCCGCGGCAGACCCCTCCTGGCGGCACCTGTGGGCATTCCATCTCCAAGGAGAACCAAGGATAGGCCCCCACCAGCCCGCGGTAAAGGCGGATGGTGCTGGGCAAGGGGCGTAGGCTGCGCACCGCAGCCACCGTCATCCCATCCCTTTGATAGGCCGTGAAATAATAGTCCCAGCCCAACGCCCCTCCCTGGATGCGGCGTACAACCCCCCCGGCGGGTGCGGCATCGGAGCACACGTTCTCGTTGCAGGCGTGGACGCGGAAGTAGTATGGCACCTGGTCCACCTTGGGCACCTCCACCAGGAGGGCGGTGGTGCCCACACCGACCTTTCGGCAGGAGGCATAAGGGCTACTGAAGTCGGCTCGGAGGTCCAGGCAGAAGAGGTAGTGGGTGGCCTCTGGCCGGGCCTGCCAGCTCACCCGCACCAGCTGGTCATCGTAGGGCTCCACGGTGGCGGGGGCAGGGGGCAAAGGTGGGCCGAGGACCCCACGGGCCACCTCAGTTGGGTCGATAGACCCGTAGCCGAAGTCGGTGTCGGGGCCCAAGGGGCCCATGTCCCATGCCCAGGCCTTGAGGGCTTCCCTTATCTCCTGGGGGCCCCATTGGGGCCGCGCGCCCTTGATGACCGCCGCCAGACCGGCAATGTGGGCAGCAGCTGCCGAGGTTCCGGCGAAGCCATAAGGGCCAAAGGTGGCGGTGGAGACGGTGTCAGGCCCTACGAAGTCGGGCTTCAGCACCCCCTGGGCTCCAGGGCCTCGCGCGCTATAGGGATGGATGTGGCCTAGGTCGTAATAGGGGGCGGCACCCACTGCCAGGCCCTTGGCGCTATCGGCGGGAGGCGCCACGCTGGCGTGAGGGGTGTTCTCCTCCAAGACACCCCCCATGACGAACAGCTCCAAGGTCACGGGCCGGGCCGTGGGTCGGCGGCGCACAGAGATGAACAGGCGGCCATCGACCGTGGTAGCCTTGCCGCTCACCATCTCCAGGGGCTGGGACGATGAGCTACAGTCCTGGGGGGCCTCAGAGGTCCGCACCTGTGTCCCCAATGTGGGGTCTACCCACTGAACCGTCAGGTCGTAGTCGTCACAGGCCCCGGGCCAGGGGTTTTCCCATCGCAGTACCACCATGAAGGACGCCTCCTGGGGTACCTTCATGATGTTGGCCTCCAGACCGTCCCGGAAGTCCAAGACCAGGTCACCATCGGGGTCGCGCCATGGCCCGCGCCAATGCTTATTGCCATAATTCCCGGCGGAGTTGACCCACAAGATGCCATGGGCAGCTGCCTTCTCTACGGTGATGGCATCCAAACCCCGCCCGTCGCTCGGTGGGGCAAAGGGGGCGTTAAGGGACATGTTGATAATGTGCACCCCCTGGGAGATGAGCCAGTCCACGGCCTGGGCCACCTCAGCTACGGTGGTAGCCTCCGCCAGATATAGGGTGGCCATCGGAGCCAGATCGTGGATGATCTCGGCCACCGCCGTGCCGTGGGCTGTGGCGCCAGGGGAGGGGGTGAAGGAGCGGTAGACGACCCTTTCCGGTGGGGGTAGCTCCGTCCCCAGGAGGCGCTGGAAGCCAGCAAAAGAGTCGATGATGCCCACCTTCACCCCTTCCCCTCCCCGCAAGAGAGGTGTGACGTTATTCACCTGCTGTGGCTGTAAGGCCTCGGTGAGGATGAAGTCAGGTAGCAAGGGAAGGTCTGCTTGAAGGAGGCTGAGATACCCTGTGGGCTCCGTGGCCATGCCCTGGGAGGCCACCGTGCGGCCTCCCTGGGCCCTGTGGACAGGGCCCCTTATGGCTTCTCCCTCGCCTAACACCAGAGAGGCGATGAAAGCCAGCACAAGAAGGGCGCGCCAGGAGACCCGCATGGCGTATCCCTAGGAATCGACCCGAAGCCCCGAGGCTCTGTAACAGGGCGAAAGCCGCGACGACGGGACCTATGACCCGATAAATGGCAAGTGGCCACCCGACCTGGCCGCTTGGATATAATTGGCGCCAGAAGCCATGAATGGCCCTCATGTGGATACACCCATGCGCCGCCAGTACCTGGCGTTGAAGCGGCGCTATCCTCACGCTGTCCTCCTCTTCCGCCTCGGCGACTTCTATGAAGCGTTTGATGACGATGCTCAGGTGGTGGCCAGGGAGCTGGGCCTTGCCCTCACCAGCCGCCCTGTGGGGAAAGGCAAGAGGGTGCCCATGGCTGGCATCCCCCATCACGCTCTGGAGGGGTATGTGGCCCGCCTTATCGCCAAAGGCTATAAGGTGGCTATCTGCGAGCAGACGGAGACCCCCGGCAAGGGGAAGCGGCTCCTGGCCCGAGACGTGGTGCGGGTCATCACCCCTGGTACGGTGGTGGAGGAGGCCATGCTGGATGGGCGGGTCAACAACTACCTGGCTGCCGTTGTCCAGGCGGGTGAGGAGGCAGGCCTGGCTTATGCCGACATCTCCACCGGGGAGTTCGCCTGCACTCAGCTGCCTCTTTCCATGCTGACGGGGGAGCTAGAGCGGCTACGGCCTGCGGAGCTGCTGGCCCCCGAAGGATGGCAGGGAGAGGCCCCATGCGCCATCACTACCCTGCCCAAGGCCATCGTGGATGAAGAGGGCGTCCAACGACTCCTCCAGCACTTCCAGGCCCCGGGCCTGGACGCTTTGGGCCTGGTAGGGAAGGAGCTGGCGGCCTTGGCGGCCGCTGCCCTCCTGCGATACGTGGAGGAGAACGCCCCTGCTGCCCTTCGCAATCTGGGGCGCCTGCGCATGTATAACCCGTCATCGTTCATGCTCCTAGACTCCACCACCCGGCGCAACCTGGAGATCTTCCGGCCCCTAAGCGGCGAGGGAGGGCCATCCCTTGTCTCCGTTCTGGACTTGACGCGCACGCCCATGGGGGCCAGGCTGTTACGGCGGTGGCTGGGCCAACCGCTGCTGGATGTGGAGGCCATCCGGCGCCGCCAGGATGGCGTGGAGTTATTTTATAGCTCTGCCGTGCGCCGGGGACGTGTAGCCCGGGCCTTGGACCGCTTTCCGGATGTGGAGCGCATATTGGGGCGGGTGGCGGCCGGCCGCGCCACCCCGCGGGACCTGGTGGCCTTAGCTCGTGCCCTGGAGGCCGTCCCCGACCTGCGGGAGGCCCTGGACTGCGACCTGGGGCGGCTGCCCCCCGGCCTTCGTCCCTTGTTGGAGGACTTCATCGCCCGCCTGCGCCCCTGTCATCAGGTGGCCCATCTCCTGGCCCAGGCCCTGGTAGACGATCCTCCTCCCCATCTCGAGGAGGGAGAGGTCATCCGCCCCGGCTTCTCCCAGGAGCTGGACGAGGTGCGGGCCCTGGCGCGGGACGCCCGCCAGCTACTGGCCCAATTGGAGCAGCGGGAAAGGGAGGAGACGGGCATCCGTACCCTGAAGCTGGGGTTCAACCAGGTCTTCGGCTACTACCTGGAGGTCTCCAAAGCCAACTTCCATCTGGTCCCTCCCCGGTATGAGCGCAGACAGACCCTTGTGGGGACGGAGCGATTCATCACCCCAGAGCTTAAGGAGCTGGAATACAAGATCCTGCAGGCCAGGGAGCGCCAACTGGAATTGGAGAGGGAGATCTTCGGGCAGGTGTGCGCCCAGGTGGCCGCCGAGGCCCCCCATATTCTTGAGACGATGGCGGCGGTGGCAGAGGTGGACGTCTACTGCGCTCTGGCAGAGGCTGCTGCCCGCTATGGCTATGTCCGCCCCCATGTGGATCAGGCCAACCGCATCTATATCAAGGACGGCAGACACCCAGTAGTGGAGCGCGTCTTGGGGGAGGGCCGCTTCGTCCCCAATGACACCGACCTCTCTAATGATGAGGCCCAGATCATCGTCCTCACAGGGCCCAACATGGCGGGCAAGTCCACCTACCTACGTCAGGTGGCCCTCATTGTCCTCATGGCCCAGGTGGGCAGCTTCGTCCCCGCCCGCGAGGCTCACATCGGCGTGGTAGACCGCATCTTTACCCGCATCGGGGCCATGGACGACATCGCCGCTGGGCGCTCCACGTTCATGGTGGAGATGGTGGAGACGGCAGCCATCCTCCATAATGCCACCCCCAGGTCCCTCCTCCTCTTCGACGAGATCGGCCGTGGCACCTCCACTTTCGATGGGCTGGCCATCGCCAGGGCGGTGGTGGAGTTTCTGCACAACGAGCCACAAGTGGCCGCCAAGACCCTCTTCGCCACCCATTACCACGAGCTGACGGAGCTGGCGTCCTTCCTGCCGCGGGTGCGCAACTATAATGTGGCGGTGGCTGAGGAGGAAGGGCGCATCGTGTTCCTCTACCGCATCGTGCCTGGCGGTGCCGACCGCTCCTATGGGGTGCAGGTGGCCCAGCTGGCTGGCCTGCCGCGGGCCGTGGTGGCCAGGGCCCAGCAGCTCCTGGAGGAGCTGGAGGCCGCCCGCGACCGCCGGCCGCGGCGACCCTCGCATGGCTTGCAACTTCCTCTGATGGCGCCGGGCACGGAGGTGGCCCACGAGCTGGCCTCCCTGGAACTGGACGCCATGACCCCTTTACAGGCCCTCACCAAACTCTATGAGCTGCGGGAGAGGGCGCGCCGTGCCATCGCCGGAGGTGGGGCGTGAGGATATCGCCTCTTCCCTTCGAGGTGGTGGCCCATATAGCGGCGGGCGAAGTGGTGGAGCGCCCAGCCTCGGTGGTGAAGGAGCTGGTGGAGAATGCCCTGGATGCCGGGGCGTCCAGGGTGAGCGTGGAGATGGTGGGTGGTGGCTTGCAGATGATCAGGGTAGTAGACAACGGCTGCGGCATAGAGCCGGAGGACCTGGAGCTGGCCCTTGCCCGCCACGCCACCAGCAAGGTGCGCACATTGGCTGACCTAGAGCACATCGCCACCTTAGGGTTTCGGGGGGAGGCCTTGGCGGCCATCGCCGCTGTGTCGGAGCTGGTCTTGGCCAGCCGCCCCCCTCATGCGACAAGGGGGGCATGGGTGCGGGCTCGTGAGGGGATAGTGGTGGGCAGGGGTTGGCGGGGCATGGGCCCCGGCACCGAGGTGACGGTGCACCGCCTCTTCCAGGGCCAACCAGCACGACGTAAGTTCCTACGCTCAGCCTCCGCTGAGGCCCAGGCAGCGGCCCAGGTGGTAGCCCACTATGCCCTAGCTTATCCACACGTATCCTTTTCCCTGACGGTGGACGGGCGCCGCCAGCTGCAGAGCACAGGATCAGGCTGCCTGAGGGACGCGGTGAGCGCCGTCTATGGCCCTGAGGTGGCCGCTGCCCTGTTAGAGGTGGAGGGCGAATATCAGGGCATAAGAGTTGAAGGGCTCGTTTCGCCCCCGTCCTTACACCGGGGTAACAGGACGCATGTGAGCTTCTTCGTGAACGGCCGTTGGGTGCACGACCGGCGTCTCCCCCACGTGTTGGAGGAGGCCTACCACGGCCTCCTGCCCAGTGGTCGCTGCCCCATAGCTGTCGTCCACCTATGGATGGCCCCAGAGGAGGTGGATGTCAACGTCCACCCCACCAAGGCCCAGGTCCGCTTCCGTGATGAGGCCAAGGTGGCTTCGGCCTTAGTGAGGGCGGTGCGGGCTGTCCTCCTCTCCCAGGCTCCCGCCCCATCTATCTCTATCTCCCAGCCCGGGAGGGGAGGGGGGTCGCAGTGGAGAACCTCAGCAGCCGTAATGGGGTCGCAGCAGCCCCTAACCCGGGCCCTCCCTATCTTAAGAGTGGTGGGACAGGTGGCCAGCCTCTACATCGTGGCTGAGGGCCCCGATGGCATGTACCTCATCGACCAGCACGCCGCCCACGAGCGCGTCTTGTATGAGGAGCTGGTGGCAAGGCGAGCCACCCGGCAGATGGCCTCCCAGCCCCTTCTGCAACCCCTGACGGTGGAGCTTTCCACCGCTGAGGAAGCCGTCCTGCGGCGCTGGGGTCAGGAGCTGGCTGCCTATGGCCTGGAGATAGAGCACCTGGGCGATAGGTGCTATCTAGTGCGGGCGGTGCCCCAGGGTTTGGTGGGCGGGGACGTGGAGAGCGCACTGCGGTCCCTGCTGGACCGGCTGGAGGGAGGAGGGGGCGCCCCCGACAGGGTGGCCGCCGCCATCGCCTGTCATGCTGCCGTAAGGGCGGGGCAGGCCCTCTCCATAGACGAGATGCGGGAGCTCATTCGCCGCCTGGAGGAGGCCCAGGCGCCCCACACGTGTCCCCACGGTCGTCCCACCATGGTGCAAATAAGTGCCGAGGCTCTGGCCCGCCAATTCGGGCGACGCTAGCCCCGCCCTAACGGATGGCGCCGCACCCGCACCTGATGGTCCAGCTCCACCACCAAGACCTGGCGGGCCATCTGGGGCGAGCCCGAATAGGCAGCCACCACAGTGCCAGCCGAGGCGTCGTAAGGGAGCTCCCAATGGCCCAGGGCCACGTAGTGGGCGCCACTCTCGGCTATCTCCTGAGGAAAGATGAGATAGCTACGCTCCAGGTCCCACGACTGCCGCACCAGGTGCCCATGGGCGAGGGCGATGTGCCACCTCTGCCCGCCTCTGGACGGCGGATGATGCAGGGGGCGCAGGTCCCGATAGTCAACGTGGGGCCGGCCCCAGACGGATACGTCCAACTCTGGGAGAACCACCTGCTGACGTTGTGGGCTCAAGACGTGCACCTGTGGGGGTAGGCCCATGGTCTCCGCCCGCAGGTATACGGAGCCATGGCCGTGGCAGTCGTGGTTGCCCGGCAGGATGATGGATGGCACACCTATCTGGCCCAGGAGGCCAAGGGCGTCACGAATGACTTGGTCAGACACCCTGTTGCTATCGAAGATGTCGCCACAAAGGAGAAGCAGATGGGCGCCCGTTTTGGCCACCGCCTCCGCCACCGCCTCCAGGGGGGCTAGCCCCTCCCCGGCACGCCGGCCATCGATGCCCAGGTGCAGATCGGACGTGTGCACAAGGCGTAAGGACGTCCTCACCGCTCCTCCCACATGCGGCGCCAGGCTACTATCTTGGCCACGGCCTGCACAGCGCTGGATAGGCTGAAATAGACCGCTATCTCCCGCCGCCAGCACGCCTCTGTCAGGGCCAGGGCCATCTGCAGGATCTCTGGCGCATACCGCCAGCGGATGACGACGGCCATGGGTTTGCCACATGCCTGGCGGGCGCTGGCGATGGCCTCCGCCCAGGCATCTGGTGGCACAGGGGGCTCCCATGGCTGCTGGCCCTGGGGCGGGGACGTGAACGCGAACCCCAGATGCAATATGACCAGGTCCACATTTTCCGCCGACCCGACGATGCGTAAGGTATCCTCTAACGCCTGGGTATCCCAGATGGCTACCGTATCTACGGGGTTGCGGACGCTGGTGCCTGCCACGGGGGTGAACCGGCGCAGATCTTCTTGCGTATGACGGGGTAGCTCAGGGAGCTCCAGCCCAGCCTCCGCTAGCTCATCGGCAGCCATGACGCTCATGCCCCCTCCCGGCCCCACCACGGCCACCCGCGATCCCTCAGGCGCCTTCATGAACCGAAAGGCGATGGCCACGTCCACAAGCTCATCCACGGTGTTGACCCTAATGGCCCCTGCCTGTTTGAGGGCGGCATCGAAGACAGCCAAGGACCCTGCTAGGCTGGCGGTGTGAGAGAGGGTAGCCCGGCTGCCCGCCCCCGTCCTCCCTCCCTTGAGGACAATGGTGGGCTTGGCGACACCTACCTTCTTGAGGGCGGAGAGGAAACGCCTGCCGTCCTTCACCCCTTCGATATAGGCACACACGATCTCCGAGTCCACGTCAGTGGCCAAGTACTCCAGCAGCTCCGACTCGTCCACATCGGCAGCGTTGCCATAGCTCACCACCTTGGAGAAGCGGAGGCCCCGCACTGCACCACTTATCACCATGTCCATGGCATGGCCGCCGCTCTGGGAGATGAAGGCCACTGGCCCCGGCTCCTTGGGGAACTGGGGGGAGAAGGAGAGCCTGGCCTTGGGCACGTACAGCCCCATGCAGTTAGGGCCAAAGATGCGTATCCCTGCCTCCTTGGCCCGCCGCACCACCGCCTCTTCTAAGGCCGCCCTATCATCCTCCCCCGTCTCCCGGAAACCAGCGGTGAAGAAGTGGATGGACCGCACGCCTTTGGCGATGCACTGCTCCACCAGCTGGGGCACCACATGCGCTGGCACACTGGAGATGACATGGTCCACGGGCCCCTCGATGTCCAGCAGGCTGGGATAGCACCTGAGCCCCGCTACCTCCTCATACTTGGGGTTGACGGGATATATGGTGGGGAACCCCATCTCCAAAAGCCCCATGAGGAAGCCCAGGGCGGCCGTGCCAAAGCCCCTCTCAGTGCGCTCCGGAGGAGATATGCCGACGACAGCTACTGAGCGCGGGTGAAAGATGGTCTCTAAATCGCTAGGCATCTGCCCTTCGTCCAGAGCGGGCTCAGAGCGTCGCCTCTAATCTAGCACGGGCTAGGGCGAAAGGCAAGCGCTATTGGAGGCCTAACTTCTGCGCCAAGTACGGGGGTATGGCTGCCGATGCCCGTAACACCTCGTAGCTGAGGTAGCGTGGAGGGTGGGCCAGGCGGGACACCCGGGCCTCAAACGCCCGCCGTGACGGCAGAGGGAGGGGCCTCTGGGAGGCGATAAGGAAAGCGAAAAGCCCGGCCTGAAAGGCCGGCACCACCGCCGTATGAAGGCGGACGTGCGGGAATACAGGACGCAGCTGCCCTATGAGGTGGCGCACCCAGTCTGGTTGGAAGGTGAGGGAGCCGCTCTGGACGCTCAGGATGCCGCCAGGGCGCAGAGCCGCTGCCACGTCGGCGAAGAAAGGGGTGCTATAAAGGGGGTTGGCTGGCCCGTCGTAGGTGGGGTCCGTCAGGTCCACGATGGCCACATCAAACTGACGGCGGAACCGCTTCACCCACTCCATGCCATCGCCGATGATGACCTGGGCCCGAGGATCGTCGAAAGCCCCCTTGGAGATGGAAGGCAGCAGCTCTCGGCACACCTGGATGACCCGCTCATCCAGCTCCACCATCACCACCTTGCGCATGGTGGGTGGGCGCAGGGCCTGATAGAGGGCACCACCATCGCCGCCTCCCACGATGAGGGCCTGACGGGGACGGCGATGGAGGAGGCATGGCAGCAGGGCCACCATCTCGTGATAGATGAACTCGTCGGCCTCGGCCGCTTGGATAATGCCATCTAGGAGGAGGGCCTTGCCGAAGCTGCCCAGGTCGAATACCTGGATCTGCTGGTACTGGCTCCTCTCCTGGTGAAGGACCCGTAGGACGCGCATCTGCGTCCTAAGGTTCTCGTCCCAATAAGGGGGCAGGGGCTCGGTGTACCAGAAGGGCTCCTGGGGTAGCTCACCCATTTTGCCCCACCCCGGGGCCACGTGGCACCTCCCTGACCACAGCCCTGGCGGCACGCAGGACACGGCTGAGGAGGTCCACCGCCCGGTATGGATCCATGGTGGCGCCACAGGTGAAGACGTCTACGGCGGCATATCCCAGCTCGGGCCACGTGTGGATGGACATGTGGGACTCGCCCAACAGGGCCACAGCAGACACCCCGTGGGGCTTGAAGGCGTGGGACTTGATGCCCAGGAGAGTGCCACCAGCGGCCTTGACCGCCCGCCGCAAAGCGGTGACCAGGACACGCCGCGAGTTGAGGACGTCCCGGTTGCACTCCCAGAACTCGCACAGGACGTGCCTTCCCAGCACCTGCCCTGTCTCCGCCAATTGGCGATGGGCGACCGACGCCATCGTCTCCATGGCTCCCTTACAATAGTCTCAACTCCCGTTTCACCAGGCGGACTCCGTCCACCATGGCCTTAAGCTTCGCTTGGGCCTCTTCCACGGTGCGCGTCTTGAGCCCGCAGTCGGGCAGGACCCAGACCCGCTCCGGGGGCACATACTGCAGCACCTGGCGGATGCCCTGGGCCACCTCCTCGGGCTCTTCCACGCGCCGCACGTGCACGTCCACCACCCCCGCCCCCAACTCCTTTTCGGGGTCCCATGGGTGCTGCTGCAGCAGCTTCAGGTATTCGAAGTCGGTGTTTTTGAGGGCCAGATGGATCTGGCGCACCGGCAGGCGCAGCATCTGGGGATAGATCTTCTCCACCTCGCCATAGCAGATGTGGGTGTGGAAGATGGCGTCTATGTCCTTTACTACTAGTTGAAAGGCCTCCACCGCCAGGTCGAAGTCCTCCTCTGGGCGGGTGTGGATAGCCGGCTCATCGATCTGGATATATCGACACCCGGCAGCCACCAGGGCCTTTACCTCCTCCCGCAGGACGCGGGCCATATCCATGACCGCCTCCCGCCGCGAGGGATAGTATTCATCGAAGGACCATTCCACCATGGTATAAGGGCCGGTGAGCATGCCCTTGACGGGGCGGTTGGTGAGGGACTGGGCGTATTGCCACATCTCCACCGTCATAGGGCCTGGCCAGCGCAGCTTGTCCACGATGATGGGCTTGTGGTAATAGCGGTTGCCGTATGAGCGCACCAGTCCCCCTATCTTCATGCTTTGGGGCATGAGCTCGGCGAAGTAGGCCACCATGTCCCCGCGCTCCATCTCTCCGTGCACCAGCACATCTAGCCCTACCTCTTCTTGGATGCGGATCCAGAAGGCGGTGGCCTTCTTCTCCAGCTCCCCCAGCTCCTGGCGGCTTATCTTACCCCGGGCATAGGCGTTGCGGGCCTGGACCAGGTAGTCTGGCTTGGGGTAGGAGCCGACGGCTGAGGTGGTCAGGGCCATCTCATGCCACCTCCAGGGCCTGTTGGGCGGCCTTGGCGCCCTCCACCAGCCGTCGCAGTTTGGCCTGGGCCACCTCCCGCGGCAGATATTCCAGGCCACAGCTGGGGTTCAGGTATAGACGCTGCGGCGGGCAGATGCGCGCCAAATGCCTAACGGCCGCCACTAGCTCCTCCACTGCCTCCAGCCTCGTGTTGCGCCCGTCCACGATGCCCGCGGCGAGGTTCTTGTCCGCTGGGAAGGGGTACTGGCCGATGACCTGCCAGTTGATGGGCTTGCTGACTAGATCGATGCCGATGGTGGTCACAGGCAGGGTCAGAAGCCTGGGATAGATGGCCTCCACGCTGCCGAACCAGGTGTAGAGGGCTGTCTCGCACTTCAGCCCCGCCACTACCGTGGCCACGGCCTGGGCAAAGAGGTCCCAGTCCTCAGGATGCCATAGGATCATGGGCTCGCTCAGCTGGATGATGGGGGCTCCCGCCTCCTCCAGGGCTTTGGCCTCTTGGGCCAGGGCCTGGGCCAGGGCCATCACTAGCTTGGCCCGATGACCGTAGTGCTGGTCCTTGGAGAGGAGGGCCAAGGTGTAGGGGCCGGTGATGACCGCCTTGACTGGGCGCGGACTGTGCTGGACGGCGAAGCGGTAATCGTCCACCAGGATGGGGCCCTGCCAGCGCACCTCCCCCACCACCACCGGCTGCCGGAAATAGGTGTTAGTGTCCAGATAGCGCACAAGGCCGTCGATGGCGAAGCCCGTGAGGCCGCGAGCGATGTAGGTCTGGTCGTCCTCCCAGCGGATCTGGCCATCGGTGATGATGTCTATCCCCGCCTCCACCTGCTCGTGGATCACCTCAATAGTCACCTCGTCCTGCACCCGCGCCAGCTCCTGGGCGGTTATCTCACCTCGTTCATAGCGGGCGATGGCCAGGCGCAGGCGGGCTGGCCGTGGCCGGTTGGGGATCTTAGGGTAGTGCCCAACGACCGTGGTGAGCATCGGTGCCTTCCAAAGCTCCTAGTCGCCCTTTCTCTCCCCCTCTTGGGCGCGGCGCAGCAGCGCCAGCTCCTCCTCCACTGCCCGCAGCTCCTCCTGCAGCTCCCGCTTATACTCCTCCAGGGCCTCTATGTACTCCTGGAGGCGGGGCATGCGCCAGAAGGTGCGGGCATAAAGCCCGAACCCGGGCACGAAGCCCCATCGGAACCAGAACTGGCGCATAGGCCCACGCCGATTTCACACACAGAAAGGGCCGAGCCTCACAGCCGGCAAGGCATCGACCCTCTCTGGTTGTCTCGACGAATGGAGAGTTTAGCACCCCCCTTCCCCCCCGTCAACTACCTGGCCTGATGGGCTGTACCTTTATCCTCTGGGCCACCTTCAAGCCCAGGGGGACGGCCTGGCCATCGCTTTCTACCACCAGGAGGTCGCTGGCCTTTATCAGCTCCCGCACCCGTAGGCGGCGGCCCGGCATGATGCGGCCCCGCTCCAAGTAGCGCAACAACTCCATGTCCTCCTCCAGCTCCTCCGATATGAAGCCCACCACTGCCTCGTCGCCCACCTGGAGGGAGGCTAGGGGGATGAGGTGAGGGTCCAGGGTGCCGCCGCTCCCGGGGATGGGGCTGCCATGGGGGCAGTGAGTGGGGTTGCCTAACAAGGCCACAATGCGCTCCTCTAACCTGGGCGATAAGGCGTGCTCAAAGCGATGGGCCTCTTCATGGCATTCGGCCCACCCAAGACCCAGGATGTCCATGAGGAAACGCTCCGCCAACCTGTGCCGACGGACGATCTCCTCCGCTAGCGCCCTCCCCTTATCAGTCAGGGTTATGGCCCTCTTCTCGTTGAGGGTCACCAGCCCATCGCGGGCCATGCGCTGGACGGTGGCCCAGGCCGTGGGGGCCGAGACGCGCATCCGCCGCGCCAGGCGGGCGGAGATGACCGTCTCCCCCTCCATCTCCATGCTATAAATGGCCTGGAGATAGTCCTCTATGGTGGATGAGACCTTGCTGCCTGAACGAGACTCGGCATGCATGGCTAACTCCCCGTGAAGAGGATAGCCTAACGGCTCTCAAGCGTCTAGTCTAAATGATACGCCACCTCTACTGTCTGGGGACGCCGTAAGGGGCGTCCCAAACCATGACCTGCTGCCCGTCCTGCCGCAGTAAGCGAAGAGGAATGCCGTATACCTCCGAGACGAGGTGGGGGCGCAGAACCTTCTCTGGGGGCCCCTGGGCCAGCAAGCGACCGCGGTGAAGGAGAGCCACGCGGTGGGCAAACCGGAGGGCCAGGTTTAAATCGTGGAGGGCGGCCACTACGGCAAGGCCCTCGTGGGCAAGGCGTGATAGGAGCCCCATGACCTCCACCTGGTGGCCGATGTCCAGATGAGCCGTGGGCTCGTCTAGGAGGAGCAGTTGCGGCTCCTGGGCCAGGGCCATGGCGATGATGACCCGCCGTCTCTCCCCTCCGCTCAGCTCCACAAAGGGGCGATGGGCCATCCCCTCGAGGCCCAACAAGGCCAAGGCTCGCTCCACAGCCGTCCTGTCTCTATGATCTCCCCCTAAGGCGAATGGCTTGACATAAGGTGTACGTCCCAGCTCTACCACCTGGCGCACGGTGAAGGGGAAGGGCATGTGTACCTCCTGCGGAACCACGGCCACCGTGCGGGCCACCTCCCGCCGCGACATAAGGGCCATGTCCCGTCCCGCTAGCAGGAGTTGTCCCTCCCACGGCCGGCGCAGGCCCGCCATTAGGCGTAGCAGGGTGCTCTTCCCCACCCCGTTGGGCCCCACCAGTGCCAACACCTCCCCTGGTGCCACCTGTAAAGAGACGTCTTGGAGGACGCATCGCCCCCTGTGGTAGCCAAACGATACGTGCTCCAGCGCCAAGACGGCCCTCACAGGGCATACCCCCTCTGGTATCGCCGCAGCAGGTAGAGGAAGAAGGGCCCTCCCACCAGCCCAGTGATGACCCCCACCGGTATCTCCCCCGGCGCCAGAAGGGTGCGCGCCCCAAGATCGGCCAGCACCAGGAAGGAAGCTCCTGCCAGGGCGGCGCAGGGCAGGAGCAGGCGGGCATCCGCCCCCAGAACCAGACGTACGGCGTGAGGCACCATAAGGCCCACAAACCCAATAAGGCCTCCCACCGTCACTGCGGCTGCTGTCAGCAGCGAACCCAGGGCCAGTACCATGGCCTTGGTCCTCTCCACTTCCACCCCCACGGCCGCGGCGCCCTCTTCCCCCAGGGCGAAGGCGTTCAAGTAGGGCGAGAGGGCTAGGGCAGCCATAAGCCCTAGCGCCAGCAGGCCGGCCACTAGAGCCAGCTGTGCCCATCTGTTGACGGTGATCCCACCCATCAGGAAGGTAAAGAGTTGAGGGAGCCGCACTTGTAGCTCGCCCACCGTCACCAGCAGGAGGACCATGGCCGCCGCCAAGATGGAGCTGACGGCCAGCCCCGCCAGCAGCAGGGATACCACCGAAGCCTCTCCCGATATCCGCGCTAGGTTATAGACCAGCAGCACCGCCAACAACGCCCCAGCGAAGGCAGCCATCGAGATGGCACCGAATCCCCACAGGGAGAGGCGCAACGGGAAGATGAGGGAGATGGTGGCCCCCAGGGCGGCCCCCGCCGATGTCCCGATGACATAAGGATCGGCCAAAGGGTTGCGCAGAAGCGATTGGAACAGGGCCCCAGCCAAGGCCAAAGCCGCCCCCACCAAGGCACCTCCTACCACCCGCGGCAGCCGCAGGTCCATGACCACCGTCTCTTGCCACCGCTCCACCTGCCAGGGTGGGGGCAAGGGGGTGAGGCGGTCGATCAATACTGCCAAAACGCCACGGGGCCCAATGCCCGCGCTGCCCAGCGCCGTCCCCACAGCTAGGGCGGCCATGAGGGCTGTCGAAAGCGCCAGAAGGGCGAAACGGCCCCGCACGGCTATCGCTCCTGGAACAACTGCGGGTGTAAGATGGCGGCGATGGCCCGCGCCCCTTCGACCAGTCGGGGCCCAGCGCGGGAGACCAGGTCGGCATCGATGGGGTAGATGGCGCCTTTTTGCACAGCAGGGATATCCTTCCAGCCTGGCCTCATGGCCACCTCCTTGGCGCTGACGAATTCGGCATCGCCTAGGATGATGATGTCTGGAGCCTGGCGCACGATCTCCTCTGTGCTCATCTGGAAGTAGGCGCTAGGACCTTTGCCAGCCACGTTGTCGCCCCCTGCCAGGGAAATGAGGCTGTCGATGAAGGATCCGGGCCCGGCTGTCCAGGGGCGCCCTGGGTCCGTCCCATCGATCTCGAAGAAGACCTTGGGCCGTGGCAGGCGGGCCTCCATGACCTTGCGCTCGATCTCCTCGAAGCCCTTGCGCATACGGGCCACCACCTCCTCTGCCTCTTTAACACGGCCCGTCGCCCGGCCGATGGTGCGGATGAGCTGGTAGGTGCCCTCGATGTCCTTGGGCTCATCCAGGGCGAGAATGGGAACGCCTAAGGGCTCCAACGATGAGGGGACGACGCGGGTAGGGGGCGAGATGATGAGGTCCGGTCGCTGTGCGGCTATGGCTTCCACGTTTAGCCCGGTGAAGGCACTGCCCACTCTGGGCTTGGCCTCCACCTCCGGCGGGTAGTCAGAAAGGTTGTCCACCGCCACTACCCATGGCCCCAGCCCCAATGCGAAGAGGATCTCCGTATCCCTGGGCGATAGGGAGACGATGCGCTGGGGAGGCGCGGGGATGTTAACTTGCCGCCCCAGGCTATCGGTGATGGTGACGGGGAATGTGGCCACAGGGCTGGGGGTGGCGGCTGTAGGCGAGGGGGTAGGCCGTGCTTCCTCTCCACAAGCTGCGGCCAGGAGGGCCAGCACGAGTATAACAAGGGGTACTAAGGAGCGCCTCAGGGGCCATCGCATGGCATAACACCTCCACTATTGCGTCTCCCAGGCAGGGATAAGGGGCCCCCCTGCGACGCCCCAAAGGCCAAAGGTGCAGACAGCGCACGTCGCAGATGAGGATGCGGGGAGGCAGAACGGCCTTGGCCGCAAAATATCAGGCTACTCCCCGCCCCTCTCACACTACGGCGCCGCCAGCAGAGGGCAAACAAGGGCGAGGGTAGCCCGCCCTGGGTGCCCTCCCCGACGCGAGGAGGGGGCAACCCCTCTCCCGGGCAGGTCTCCTGGCTCGCAGTTCACCGCCCTCGGCGCCTTCCCATCCCTGCGGGGACAGTGGCCTCTGCCGGGGCTCCCTGCTACAGTGGCGCGGCCGCGGGGGTTTCTAGCCCCACTTCCCTATTAAGCCCTCGCGGGCACCCGGGAGACGCCATATTCGGTTTGCCCTCCTATATAGCATGCCGCAGGAGGCCTGTCAAGGGTTGGTGGAGGGTAAGGGCCGTGATAGCATGGTTTACGCATGTCATGAGGCGAGCGCTCGCTTTGCGCTGGGCCTGGCCTACCTACTACGGTTGGTGGGTGGTGGCCGCCGGGGCAGGCGCCTTGGCTGTGTCCTCCGGTATCTCCTTCTGGGCCTTCGGGCTCTTTTTTGCGCCACTGGAGGAGGAGTTCGGCTGGACCCGTTCTCAGGTCTCTGGGGCGGTAAGTGTGGTGTGGCTGGTCTCTGGCCTTATGGGGCCCCTGGTGGGCTGGTGGGTGGACCGGCACGGGGTGCGGGGGGCCATGTTGATGGGCGTGCTGGGCAACTCGGCCACTTTCTTCCTTCTGCCATGGGTGAAGACCTTGTGGCACCTGTATCTGTTGTATGGGATAGGGGCCCTGTTTCGAGCCTGGATGTTCTATCTCCCCGTCCAGACCCTCGTTTCCCGCTGGTTCCGGTGGCGACGGGGCTTGGCCATGAGCATCGCCAACGCCGGGTTCGGCGTTGGCGGGTTCATCTTTACTCCCCTTATCACCTTCCTGATAGAGCGGTGGGGATGGCGGCAAGCGTTTTTCATTTCGGGCATCGTGCAGCTGGCGTACTTTTTGCCTGTCGTCCTCCTGGTTATCAAGGAGTCTCCCCAGTCCATGGGGGTGGAGGAGCCGCAGGTGGCCACGGTGTGGAGTAGGGGCGAGAGCCCCGATAAGAAGGACTATACCTTGGCCGAGGCAGTGAGGACGCCTGCGTTTTGGTGCATTGTGGGAGCCATGTTCCTATCGTATATGTCTATGCTCTCTTTCCTTGTGCATGCTGTCCCCTTCTTCCGGTGGCGGGGCATCTCGGCAGAGGGGGCAGCGGCCATCATGTCCGCTAACACGGGGCTGTATACCACCCTGCGTATCTCCATGGGCTGGGTAGGGGACCGTATTCCCCCTCTGAGGCTGGCACTGGCGGCTACATTGTTACAGATGATAGCGGTGACCTTGGCGCTTATCTCCACCTCTGTGCCCATGCTGGTGGTGTTTGTACCCATGTGGGCCTCCGCCCAGGGTGCGGGGCCGCTACTGGAACCTCTCCTTTTAAGCCGTTTCTTCGGCATGGCCCACTTCGGGGCCATCCTTGGTGCTTCGGGGCTTTTCTCCAGCCTAGGGCAGGTAGTGGGCCCCTACCTTACTGGCTGGCTCTACGATGCTACAGGTGGCTATGACGCCGCCCTCATGATGTTCATCGGGGCCTACGGGCTAGCAGGGCTATCCTTTATGGCCCTGGGAGTTATGACACGGCGCAAATAAAAAATGGTGGAGACGGAGGGGAGTCGAACCCCTCGTCCAGGCGAAGACCCACCCGGACCACCTACAGGCATAGCCGACGCTTACTTCTCGCCCGCCGTACCGCCGTCGGCTGCGTGCCGACGGGCCAGCCACCTCCTCTTAGGCCCCCCTCGGTGGCGCCAGGAGGCTGCACCCCTGGTCTCTGGCGCCGCTCCCGACCCCCAGGGGGGAGGCCAGGGCGACGTGCCGCCTAAACCTTAGGCGGCAAGGGCAAGCTCGCGCTCGCCAGTTACTTTTTGCCGCCTGTTTAACGAGGCCTGCGGCGACCTCGGCCTGCTGTCCGGGCCCGACCTTCCCTGTCGAACCCACTCGTCCCCGCGCCTTGTATTATACCATCCTTAGGCCAAGCGGCGCAGGGCCTCCCGCATGCGCCGCTCCGCTTCCCGCCGGGCCAGCGCCGCCCGCTTATCGTACTGCCGCTTGCCCTTGGCCAGGGCGATCTCCACCTTGGCCCTCCCGCCGCGGAAGTAGATGCGCAGAGGCACGATGGTCATCCCTTCGCCCCGCAGGGCCTGGGCCAGCTCCCTTATCTGCCTACGGTGGAGGAGGAGGCGGCGCTTACGATATGGGTCGTGTTGGAAGCGGCCCGCTGGGGGGTAGTGGGCGATGTGGGCTCCCACTAGCCACATCTCCCCGCCCTCCGGACGCACATAGGCGTCGCGGATGTTCACCCGTCCGTCGCGGATGGACTTCACCTCCGTGCCCTTCAGCTCGATGCCCGCCTCCATGGTCTTGAGGATGTGATAGTCGTGCAGGGCCTTCCGGTTGAAGGTGATGGTCTTCTCTTCTTTTTCGGGCATGGCTATTGCCGCGCCAGGAGCTGGCGGACGTGCTGGATGGCGATGGGCATGGCTAGGTCGCGGCCCTGGGCTAGGGCCTCCGTCATGCCGTCCACAGGGATATCGGGCTCCACCCCCACCCCTTCGATAGGGACCCCCTTAGGTGTGAGCCATCGCCCTACGGTGACGTAGAGGGCACCGCCATCGGACAGTTCGTGCAGCTGGTTGACGGTGGCTTTGCCGAAGGTTCTCTCGCCGATGAGGATGGCGCGGCCGTTGTCCTGCAAGGCGCTGGCTAGAAGCTCGGCGCCGCTGGCCGAGCCAGGCCCCACCAGCACCACCATGGGCATATCCACCCCTTCGCCACCGCGGCGGGCCTCCACCACCTGCCTCTGGCCGCCCCGCTCCACCTGCTGAAGGATGATGCCCCGGTCCAGGAACATGTCGGCCACCCGGATGGTGGCGTCCAGAGAGCCGCCCGGGTTGTGGCGCAGGTCGAGGATGATGGCCTTGTAGCCCTGCCCTTTGATCTGCTCCAGCGCCTCACGTAGGTCGGGCACCGTGTGCTGGGTGAACTGGTCCAGACGGACGATGGCCACCTGGGGCACGGGCTTCCCCTGGTCGTCTTGGGCAGGTTCCCAAGTTACGGTGGGCACCACGATGGTCTCCCGGATGATGGTGATGTCCTCTATGGTGCCGTCCCGATGCTGGACCTTGAGGGTGACGGGTGTACCCTTAGCGCCCCTTATGCGACGCACGGCCTCCGTAAGCGTCCAGCCGGTAGTGGACTGGCCATCCACGGCCAATATGACGTCGCCAGGCCTCAGGCCAGCCCTCTCTGCCGGCGCCCCCCGAAAGGTAGTGGCGATGACGATGTTGCCGGTGATGGGGTCCTTGTCAACGCGGGCGCCGATGCCCTCGAAGGTGCCAGTTACGATATCGATACTCAGGGAGTGGCTCTGAGGGTCGATGTATGTTGTGTGGGGGTCACCCAGGGCAGCCAGCATGCCCTGGATGGCCCCCTGGCGCAGCAGCTCTGGGGTTACCTTCTCCGGGTCTACATAGTATGTTTTGAGCAGCTGGAACACCTCCTGGAGGATGCCGAAGTCAGCGGTGGCAGCGGGAGTCTGCTGCCGTGTAGGAGAGGTCTCCCCACGTTGCCCCAGCCAGAAGCCTAGGGCGCCGGCAAGAAACACAAGACCAGCCACCAAGGCTAGAGCCGGCAGCCAGAGGGGCCATCTCCTATCGCCGTCGGGAAACGGTTCGGAAAAGGGCTGCCCAGACGTCCACCTGTCCATAATGGAGGCTATATCAAGTCTAACACAGCACGGACGCCCCAGGCATTAGCGCATGCCCCGCAGGCGAGGGTCCAGTAGGTCACGCAGGGCATCCCCTAGCATGTTGAAGGCATAGACGGTGAGAAAGATGGCCGCCCCAGGGGCCAGAACGATCCAGGGGTAATGGGGCCCTAGCTCGCGAGCCCGCCCGGCCAGCATCTGCCCCCAACTGGGGAAGGGGGGGGGAATGCCGAAGCCCAAAAAGCTCACCGTGGCCTCTGCCAGCACAGCGACGCCCAACTGCAGCGTGGCCAACACGATGATGACCGGAAGGACGTTGGGCAGGATGTGCCTCAACATAATATACAGGGGGCCAGCGCCTGTCACCCGCGCCGCCTCCACGAATGGCTGGGCCTTTATGGCCAGCACCGCCGAACGCACCACCCGCGATGATCCACCGGCCAGTATGATGCCCAGGGTGATGATGAGACTCATGCCTTTGATGTTGGGGCCCCAGTCGGGCCCACGGCCAATGCCCAGCACGCCACCGCCAGCCGTCCCCAGGATGGCAGCAAAGGTCAACAGCAGGTATAGGGCCGGGAAGGACATCCACACGTCTACCACCCTCTGCAAGATGGTGTCCACCCGCCCGCCTAGGTAGCCACTAACGATGCCCACCACTCCAGAGATAATGGCGCTAAGGGCCACCGACCCCAGGCCCACCACCGCCGTCACCTGGGCGCCATACACGATACGGCTGAATATGTCCCGCCCGTTCTGATCGGTCCCAAAGAAGTACTTGAGGCTGGGGCCTTTGAGGATGTCCGAAAGGTGCAACTCGTCATAAGGATATCGCGCGATCCAGGGAGCAAAGATGGCCATCGCCACCACCATAAGAAGGACCAGCGCGCCAAAGGCCCCCAGGGGCTTGCGCAGGGCAAATCGCCATAATCCGCGCACCATCACCCCCAGGGGCGCCGCCACCCGCTGCCCCACGGTCCGGTAGCCCAGAGCCCTCTGCTCTACAGCCACGACCTAATGCTCCCCCCCAAAGCGAACTCGTGGGTCCAAGTAGGCATAAGTGATGTCGATGGCCAGGTTGGCGAAGACCACCACCACGGCCACCAAGAGGTTTATGGCTAGGACAGCCAGATACTCCCTCTCCAGGAGGGAGCGCATCAGGAACTGCCCCATCCCCGGCAACACGAAGATGGACTCCATCACCACCGATCCGCCCACAAGGGCAGGGATCGACAGCCCCAGGAAGGTGACCACAGGGATCATGGCATTCTTCAAGGCGTGCCGCAGCACCACCACCCGCTCTCGCAGCCCCTTGGACCAAGCGGTGCGGATGTAGTCCTGGCGCAAGACCTCCAGCATCTGGCTGCGCGTCAGGCGCATAAGGGGGCCAGCCCCGGCGAGCCCCAGGATGAGGGCCGGCGCCCATACGTGCTGGATGTTAGCCCACGGGTTCTCCCAAAAGGGCGTATAGAACAGGGGGAAGGACTTGCCAAAGAAGCGCGGGGCGAACACCACTGCCAAGGTGGCGATCCAGAAGGTGGGCAGCGCCAGGGCCCCGATGGCAAAGCTGCGACTGATGTAGTCCAGGATGGTGTCCTGCCTGATGGCTGCCACCACCCCGATGGGTATGGCCACCAGGGCGCTGATGAGCAGGGCGAAGAGGCCTAGCTCCAGCGTCACTGGGAACCGGTCCCGCAGCTCATCGACGATGGGACGTCCGCCCCGGAACGTCTTGCCAAAGTCGCCCCGTAAGATGTCCGTGAGCCAGTCCCAGTAAAACTGCAGGAACCCGCGGTCTAGGCCCAGCTCATGGCGCAGTTGCTGGGGGTCGATGGCGCCGGCCGACTCGCTGACCATGATGTCCACCACATCCCCCGGCAACAGGCGCAGGATGGCGGCTACCAGGAGCGTCACCCCCAGCAGGGTGGGGAAGATCAACAGCAGCCGCCGGATGACATAGGCGGTCATGGCCTCAGCCAGCCTTCCCCCGCCTTACGCGCCCTTAAGCCAAACGTGGATCCCCACCTCCGCCGCCCAAGCATAGCCCCCCTTGCTGAACCAGACGTCTTTCTCCCCCCAGCCCACCATGTCCGCCCAGTACCCAGATACGCCCGCAGGGGCCACATGGGGCACCAAATACATCTTCTGCGCCAAGTACCGCTGAATGTCGTGCACCAAGGCGATGCGACGCTGCAGGTCCAGCTCCGTCCTCTGCTTATCGAACATGTCCAGCAGGGTCTTGTCCTGGGCGATGGAGCCAGGCCCTGTGCCACCCCAGTTGTGGCGTGGGCTATCGGGGTGGTAGATAGTGGAGAAGATGTGCTCCGGGTCCACCGGCGAGCCCATAAGGGGCCCAGTGGCGATGCCGTCGCGGATGTTGCCCCGGAAGGTGGTGCTCAGGTAGGCAGCGTACTCCTGGGGCACCAGGGTCACCCGGAAGCCGGCATCCTTCACCGTGGCCGCCACCAGCTCCACCAACTGGTTGAAGGCCGCCCCATATATGGGCGTATAGTACATCTTGACGTCCAGGCCGTTGGGGTAGCCGGCGGCCTCCAGGAGCCTCTTGGCCTCGGCGACGTTGCGCTGGAAGTACCTGGCGTTGGGCCCGAAATCGGGCGACTTGGGGTCTAGCCACCACGGAGGCAGCTGGGATATGGCCGAGTGATAGCCCCCCTTCCCTGTGGGGTCCAGGGCCTTGAGCATCCCTTCCCGGTCCATGGCCAGGGAGAAGGCCTGCCTGACCCGCTCGTCCCCCCACGGCTGTAGGTCGAAGTTGAAGTAGGTCATGGTGGGCACCGCGTTCTTAGAGAAGGTGAAGGTGAAGCCCGGGAGCTCCGCCTGGGCCGTGGGGAAGACGGCCGCCGCCAGCCCAGCAAAGGGGAAGGTCTTGGTCTTGAGGTTGGCGATGATGGTGGACGGGTCGCCCACCACCGAGGCCTCCCACCGGTCCACAAAGGGGCGGTTGGGGATGTAGTAGTCGGGGTTCTTGCGCCACCTGATGGCCACGTCCTTCTCGAACCCCTCGAAGATGAAGGGCCCGGTGCCGATGGGGTTCTCCTGCAGGTTGGCCTCCTTGATCTCCTTGGGCTGGATCCAGAAGAGCTCTGGGTTGGCCAGCATGGTGAGGGCGGGGGCGTAGGGCCTCTTGAGGATGATGCGCACGGTGCGGTCGTCGGGGGCCTCCACCCGGTCCACGAAGGCTAGCCAGGTCCCCCTGTCGGGGGACTCCTGGGACATGCGCTGGGCGGAGAAGAGGATGTCGTCGCGGGTCAGGGGGCGGCCGTTGAGAGGCGGCTTGTTGTGGAAGCGTATGTTGGGCCGCAAATGGAAGATGAGCACCGTGGGCTCCGGGATCTCCCACCTCTCGGCCAGGTCACCCTCCACCTGGCTGTAGTCGAATAGGTCGATGTCTGGCCCAGCCTTGTACTTGAGGAGCCGAGAGTAGTGCCAAGCAGCTGGGATCTTGGCTAGGTAAGTTAGCTCCTTATAGTTGTCCAAGGTGGGTGGGTTGGCGGAGGAAAGGCCCACCAGCGGGGCGCGTACAGTGCCGCCGGGCTTGGGGGGCACCGGGGTGCGCACGGCCGCAGGGGATGGAGTGGCTGGGGCCTTCTCTTCCTCACAGGCCACCCCTAGCGAGGCAGCCGCTGCCCCACCAGCCAGGAGCATGCCCTTCATGAGGGCACGACGGCTGAGCCTACGCTGCCAGAAACGCTGCCAGTAGCTGCTGGGTTCCGTCATCTCTGTCACCCCCAACGGATGGATCCTTCCCTTGGCAGATGCTCAGCCACATGATGGGAGGCGAAAAGCCATTTGTCAAGGGGGCTTTCGCGGCGCGTGGGCTGGGTCGAGGCCTGGCGGGGCATGGGAGGCGGCGACGGACTCAGCGCAGGCTAAAGGGGGGATATTCGTCGCGCAGCAGGTTGGTGTAGGCCTGCACACGCCAGTTCCAGCGCCCCAGCCCCACCAGGAAGTCGAAAAGGGCGCGTGGGAAGCGGCCTGTGATGAGGATGGCCCACCAGGCCACAATCCACGCCAGATAGGCCACCAACCCTAAGAGGAAGAGGACAATATAGTGGGGCAGGGCCAGAAGCCACTTGACAAAGATGAGCAGGCGTGACAGGCGCTCGGGGTATTCCACATCGAACACCAACGGATAGGCTTGGCCAGCACCGCTCATTTCGCCCCCTCCTCTTTCTCGTTATGGCACCTTGGGCATAAGAGGGTAGCCATTTGTCAACCACTGGCACTGGAGAAAAAATAGGCCGGGGCCGCCACGTTGTCAAGCAGATGCCCATATTGACCCCGGCCCGTGGCCACCCTTAAGATGTTGCCACACGGTAATAGCCCCCGGCGCTCACCAGCAGCGCCGGGGATGCGAGCGAAGGAAGAGACATAAGGTGCATAGTGCGAAGTATAATGGCCCTGCCTTTAGGGTGGTGGTAGAGGGGGCGGAGCTGTGGTTTGCCGCTGCCCACTTCACCGTATCGCCCCAGGAGGTGGAACCCCTGCATGGCCACAACTACCGCGTGGTGGTGGAGGTATGGGGGGACCTGGCGCCTGAGGGGTGGGTCATGGACTTCCGCCAGCTACGGGGCTTGGCTGCTGCCCTCTGTCGCCGTCTTCATCACCGGTTCCTGTTGCCCATGGGAAGCCCACTCCTGCAGGTGGAGGAGACGGGTGACGCCTATCGCCTTCAGGTCGGGGGCCGCCAGTACCTCTTGCCCAAGGAGGACTGCCTCCCCCTCCCCATCGACAATACCACCGCCGAGAGGTTAGCCCAGTGGCTGACCTGGGAGCTGAAGGCCTCGTTGCCACCTCACCTCCCCTTGCGCCGCCTGGCCGTAGGGGTGGAGGAGGCCCCGGGACAGTCAGGATGGTATTCTGAGGAGTTATGTCAAGGAGGACGCCATGGCCCAGGACCTTAACTTCATGTCCGCCTATGAGCTGGCTTCCCTTGTCCGGCGGAAGGAGCTTTCGCCAGTGGAGCTTATGGAGGCCTGTCTGCGGCGCATCCAGGAAGTGAACCCGGTGATTAACGCCTTTGTAAGTCTCAGGGCGGAGGAGGCGCTGCAAGAGGCGCGCCAGATGGCCGAGCGCATAGCCCGGGGGGAGGAGGTGGGGCCTTTGGCCGGCCTTCCCCTCGGCGTAAAGGACTTGGAGGACGCCGCGGGGCTCCCTACCACCTACGGATCCGTCCCCTTTAAGGACAACTGGCCTTCCAGGGACTCAGTGCAGGTGGAGCGGCTCAAGAGGGCTGGGGCCATAGTGGTGGGGAAGACCAACGTCCCCGAGTTCGGCTATACCTTCTTCTGCCGCAACCTCCTCTTCGGCGCCACCCGTAACCCCTGGAACCTGGAGAGGACCCCCGGGGGCTCCAGCGGCGGCGCGGCAGCGGCCATCGCTGCAGGGATGGTGCCCCTGGCTACCGCCTCGGACGCCGGAGGCTCCATCCGCATCCCCGCTGCCTACACCGGCTGCTTCGGCATCAAGCCCCAGTTCGGCCGCATACCTTTAGGCCCCACCGATATGCTCCCATGGGGCGATATGGTCTGCTACGGCCCCATCACCCGCACCGTGCGCGATGCCGCCCTATATCTGGACTGTGTGGTGGGCGACCACCCGGCAGACCCCAAGTCCCTGCCTCACCCAGGTATTTCTTATGTCGAGTGTCTGGAGCGGCCGTTGCCTCGGCTGCGGGTGGCCTGGAGCCCCACCCTGGGTTATGCGAGGGTTCAGCCCGACGTGTTGCGGGAGGCGGAGGCAGCGGCCCGTGTCTTTCAGTCGCTGGGGTGGGAGGTAGAGGAGCTGGAGGAGATTTTCCCCGACCCAGCTGCTGCGTGGGCCACGGTGGAGGCTGGTGAGACGTGGGCCCGCATCGCCGATAAGCTCCCGCAACACAGGCATGAGTTCGGCCGCGGCTTCCTGGCCATGACCGAGAGGGCCCTGGAGGTGAACGTGGAGCGGTACGCCTGGGCCCAGCGCCTGCGGGCTGAGTGGGTCAACCGTCTCTGGCACCTATTTGAGAGGTACCACCTGCTCCTCACCCCCACCACGGCCACGGAGGCCATAGATGCCCATGGGCGTCTCAGCATGGAGATCGCCGGCCAGCCGGTGGAGAACCCTATGGCGTACATCCCCTTCACCTATCCCTTCAACTTCACGGGCCACCCTGCGGCCACCGTCCGCGCCGGTTTCACCGATGCCGGCCTGCCAGTGGGCCTCCAGATCGTCGGGCCCAGGTTGCGCGAGGACCTGGTGCTGCAGGCAGCCTACGCCTACGAGCAAGCCCGCCCTTGGGCCCACCACTGGCCCACCTTGGACGCCCCAAAGGGCTAGCGGGCAAAAGGCGGCGGTTGACAGGGCGATGATACGCCCATGGTATTATGAATGAGGAGCTATGCATATCGACTGGCAGCGGGCCATTAACGAGATATTAGCCGAGAAGGTGAGCTGCCCCAGGTGTGGCGCCCTCGCCGACGAGATCTATGTCGGGTATTTGCGGGCGCCCGAGGCGGCCCATTGGGCCCCGTTATGTGAAGGATGTCGCAAAGACGAGTACTGTGAGGCCCGTAAGCTGGTGACCCTGTGCGCCGAATGCGCCAAGGACGTCCGCCTGCGCGGGCGCAAGGTGGACAAGCACGGCATGATGGTGGCCATCCTGGAGGAATGCCGGCGCCAGCTGGAGGAGTCCCTGGAGTACCTAGCCGAATACTGGAAAGAGGACCTGGACATCGACCCCGAGGAGGCGGACAAAAGGCTGGAGGAGGTGGATCCGGAGCTCTTCAGCGAGGAGGACTCCTGGCGACGCTATCTTGAGGAACAGTACCTTAAGCTCCACCGCTGGTTCCGGGAACACGGCTATCGCATACCCAACCCTGGCTGGCGTTCCCAGTACGTGGAAGAGGTCATCGCCCTCGGCTACACCACCCTCCTGGGGGACTAAGCCTCCGCAGACGCCACCTCAGGTCACTTAAACAAAGGATCGGTGATGGTCAACCCCACCTCCGTCCCGAACTGCTGAAAGAAAGCAAAGGCCACCAGAGCAGCACCCGCTAAGGCGATGTTCTTAAGGAAGTGGGCCATCTGGGTGGCCCTCATTGCGGGGTCTGAGATGGCCCAGAATCGGTGCATGATGAGAGCCACCGGCACTAAGAAGGCGGCCAAGAGAAGGGCCATCAGGTCTGGCCAAACTCCCAGGGCATAAAGCAACCCCACAGCTACTATGTAGGCGCCGGAGCCCAACACCGCCAGCTCGGCCATGGGCACACCCATGTGGGCCGTATACTGGCTCATACCCTGTCGCTGCGCGAAGTGATTTATGCCACTGAGGACGAACAGGATGGCAGTGAGAATGCGCCCCGCCAAGAGGACTCCGTCCATGGCAGACCTCCTCTTTTGATTTGCTAGCTCATGCAATAGCATAACAAACCAGTAGAGATGAAGCAACCTCCCTTGCCGAGGCGGAGAGATGTAGCTACAATTTAGTGGAGATGAAGGCACGGCGGCAACCTATACAGCTAGAATATCCTTGCCCACGATACGCGCGGGCGGCCCGCGTATTGGGCAAGAGGTGGACGCCCCTGGTCATCCGCGCCCTCATGAAGGGGCCGCGGCGGTTCTCCGAGATCCGTGACTACATCGGCAACATCAGCGACCGGCTCCTCTCCCAGCGCCTTAAGGAGCTAGAGGCGGAGGACATCGTGCGCAAGAAGGTGGTCTCCGTCACCCCTCTGCTGGTCCACTATGAGTTGACCAGGAAGGGAAGGGAGCTGCAGGAGGTGGTGGAGGCCATCCAGCGCTGGGCCGATAAGTGGGTGGAGCTAACCTAGGCCGTCTTGGCCTTCTCCTGGCGCACCTGGGCCAAGGCCTCCTCGATCTGGCGCAAGAGCTCGTCCAGGCCCCAGCCCCTCAACGCCGAGACTAGCACCGCCCGAGGCTGCCACTGTCGCACATAGGGCAGGAGCTGGTGTACCTCGTCCTCGTTCCACACGGCTTTACCGTCGCCCCCCATGAGACGGTCCACCTTATTGAGGACGGCGATGCGAGGCTTGGCGGCCAGGCCTAGCTCGGCCAGCGTCCTCTCCACCGTCTCCGCCTGCTCAGCAGCGTTAGGATGGGTAATGTCGATGACGTGGAGGAGGAGGTCGGCCTCCGCCAGCTCCTCTAGGGTAGCGCGGAAGGCGGCCACCACCTGGGGAGGAAGCTTGTTGATGAACCCCACCGTGTCAGTCAGAAGGAACCAGCCACCACCTGGCAGGCGGACACGCCGGGTGAGGGGGTCGAGGGTGGCGAAGAGCTGGTCGGCCACCACCACGTCCGCCCCTGAGAGGGCACGCATAATGGTGCTCTTGCCAGCATTGGTATAGCCCACCAGGGATACGACCGGCAGCCCTTCGCGGCTCCGCCGGCGTCGGTAGAGGGCCCGGTGCTGCCGCACCTTCGCCAGCTCCCGCTCTAGCTGCTGGATACGGCGCTTCACCAGGCGGCGGTCCATCTCCAGCTGCGTCTCCCCCGGGCCACGGGTGCCGATGCCGCCGCCCAGCCGCTCTAAGTGCGGCCATTGACCTCGCAATCGAGGCAAAAGGTACTGGTGCTGGGCCAGCTCCACCTGCAGCCGGCCCTCCCGCGTGCGGGCATGCTGGGCGAAGATGTCCAAGATGAGGGCTGTGCGGTCGATGACCTTCACCCCTAGGGCCCGCTCCAGGTTCCTCTGCTGGCTAGGAGTCAGCTCGTCGTCGAAGATGACCATGCTGTACTGCAGGGAGGGACGCAGGGAGGCGATCTCCTGCAGTTTGCCAGGGCCGATGTAATAGGTGGGGTTAGGGGTGTCTAGCTTCTGGAAGACTTTGCCCACCACCCGGGCGCCAGCCGTATGGGCCAGAAGGGCCAATTCCTCTAACGAGCTTTCCACATCGAGAATCCCAGGTTGGCGGGGGCGCTTAAGGGCCACACCCACCAATAGAGCCCGTTCAGGTGGCCGAGCTGTCTCGTAGGTCCCTCTGGCGATGGCCTCTTACCTACCTCCTGTCCTCACCTTCTAGTATACCCTGGCGAGGGGGCCCAGCTCTTTCAGGGCGTGCGGCCGCGAACTAGGGCCTCTAGCCGCCTCAGCCCCTCCTCTAGGTCATCATCGGGGATGGTGAGGGAGAGGCGGACGTAGCCCTCGCCACTGGGCCCGTAGCCCACCCCCGGGGTGACCACCACTGCCGCCTCCTCCAACAACCGCTCGGCAAATCCCACCGACGTCTCCCCCTCAGGGACCCGCGCCCACAGGTATAAGGAGGCGAGGCTAGGCCGCACCCGCAACCCCAACCGCCGCAAGGCCTCCACCAGCCGGTCCCGCCGCGCCCGGTAGATGCGGTTATGTTCCTCGATGCACTCCTGGGGCCCCTCCAGGGCAGCGATGGCCATCCTCTGGATGGCCTGTGGAATGCCAGAGTCTAGGTTGGACTTGACGTCCCGCAGCGCCCGGATGAGGCGGGCGTTACCCACCGCCATCCCGATGCGCCAACCCGTCATGTTGTAGGACTTGCTGAAGGAGTGGAACTCGATGCCCACTTCCTTGGCCCCGGGCACCTCTAAGAAGCTAGGGGGCCGATAGCCGTCGAAGGCCACCTCCGTATAGGGGGCGTCGTGACAGACGACCAGGTCGTAGCGACGGGCGAAGGCCACCACTTCCCGGAAGAAGGCCAGGTCGGCCACTGCCCCTGTGGGGTTGTTGGGATAGTTGATCCAGAGGACTTTAGCCCGCCGGGCCACCTCCTCCGGCACCTGGGTGAGGTCGGGCAGGAAATCGTTCTCCTCTCGTAAGGGGAGATAATAAGGCTGGCCACCGGCGATGACAGTGCCCATGGCATAGACGGGATAGGCGGGGTCCGGCACCAGGGCCACGTCCCCAGGGTCGATGAGGCAGAGGGCCACATGCCCGATGCCCTCTTTGGAGCCGATGAGGGGCAAGATCTCCTCCTCCGGGTTCAGGTCCACACCGAAGCGCCTGCGGTACCAGGCAGCAATAGCCCGCCGCAGCTCCGGCAGCCCCTCCGTCTCAGGATACCGATGGTTAGAGGGGTCCAAGGCCGCCTCCCGCAGCGCCTCTATGATGTGAGGAGGCGTCGGGATATCAGGGTCGCCAATGGCGAAGGAGATAACCCTGACACCCTGGGCCCGCTTCTCGGCGATCTTGCGGCTTATCTCCACGAAGAGGTAAGGAGGTAGCTTTTCTAGGCGCTGAGAAAGCCTCACCTCTGTCACCTCAGGGGATGACGGCGTTCTCCTGGGCGAGGAATATGGTGGAGCGGGCCACGTCTATAAAGCGGGCCTCGTCCTCGGCCAGTTGGCGAGCGGCCTCCCTACCTTCTTCCGTCTGGACAGCGGCCTGGAAGTCATCCAGGCTGTCCCACCACAGCTCGGCCACGCCGTCGTACGGCTCCACCTGGCAGCCCCGCTGGCGGCCCAAGGCTTGGTTGAGGGGGGTGTCGAGCGTGTGGACCTGAATGTAGCGGCGGATGCGCAGGGCCTGGGCGTGTTTCTCCACCAAGGGGCCATGCACTTCGCGCCAGTATCGCTGGAACTCCTGGAGGGACATGCCCTCCTTGCGCCGCAGGCAGTAGATGAGCCTGACCATGTCCTACCTCCTTCCACCAGCCTTAGGGAACGAGGATCCTAGCCAGTACCCCTCACAAATATAATCCACTGGGCCGGCCAGATATGCCTCTCCCCTGCCGTCCCATTCCACCCAGAGAAGGCCGCCGGGCAAGCGCACTTCCACCTTGTGGTCCACCAGGCCGCGGAGGTGGGCAGCCACCACGGCGGCGGTGGCCCCAGTGCCGCAGGAGAGGGTCTCCCCCACCCCCCGTTCCCATACCCGCACGTCCATGTGGTGACGATCCCTCACACGGGCCACCTCCAGGTTTACCCGCTGGGGGAAGAGGGGGTGGTGCTCTACCTGTGGGCCCACCTCCGCCAACGGGAAGTCCTCCACAGGCTCTTCCACCAGGAGGACAGCATGAGGATTCCCCATGGAGAGGCAAGCGAGGTGCAGCTGACGGCCGGCAGCGGCGAGGGGCACATCCAGCAGAGGTGGGTCCATCTCCACTGCCACTGGCACCTCCTCAGGTCGCAGACGGGGAATCCCCATGCCCACCCGCATGCCCTCGCCTGTCGGCCAGACGGTGACAAGCCCGGCCATGGTCTCCACCACGATGGCCCCGTCCTGGAGCTGGGCCAGGCCCCGGTCTAAGGCATAGCGGGCCAAGCAACGGACGCCGTTGCCGCACATGTCCGCCTCGGAGCCGTCGGGGTTGAAGATGCGCATGCGCACCTGGGCCTTTTGGGAGGGCATGACCAGGAGGAGGCCATCGGCTCCCACTCCCAGATGACGGTGGCACATGGCGCGGGCCAGGGCTGGCCAGTCATGGTCATCGCCCTGGGCCTCCAGGAGCAGGAAATCGTTACCTGTGCCTTGCATCTTCACGAAGCGCATGGTCCTACAGTCTCCTTGGTCCCCAGGAGGAAGGCGGCCACCAGGTCCTTCGCCTTTTCAGAGAGGTTAGGGTCGTCGGCCCGTAGCCAGTGGATGCGGGGGTCGGTGCGGCGGAACCAGTTCTCCTGGTGGCGCACCAGCCGGTGGGTCTCCCACTTGATGCGAGCTACCGCTGTAGCCAGATCTATCTCCCCCGCCAGATGACGACAGATCTCCTTATACCCGATGCCGCTCATAGATGGAAGGCGACAGGAGTATCCCATGGCCAACAAGCGCCTCACCTCGTCCACTAGCCCTGAGGCTATCATCTGGTCCACTCGCTGGTCGATGCGTCGGTAGAGCTCCTCCCGGGGCAGCCAAAGCCCGATGCAGAGGTAAGAGAAGCCCGGGCCTTCCTTGCGTCGAAGTTGGCTAAAGGGGCTCCCCGTGGAGCGGATGACCTCTAGGGCTCTTATAACCCTTCGCACGTTGCGCGGGTCGATGAGGCGGGCTGCCTCTGGGTCGCGTAGGGCCAGCTCCCGGTGGAGGGCCTGGGGGCCATGCTGGGCTGCCCACGCTGCCATCTCCTCCCGCCACTGGGGCTGGGGAGGCACCTTGGGCACTGTCCACCCCTCCAGGAGGGCCCAAACGTATTGGCCCGTGCCCCCTACCAAGAAGGGTATTTTGCCGCGCGCCCAGATGTCGGCCAAAGCTGCCCTGGCCAGCTCCAGCCACTGGCCCAGGCTAAAGGGCTCATCAGGGTCCACCACGTCCAGCAGATGGTGGGGCGCCTGGGCTTGCTCCTGGGGGGTGGGCTTGGCGGTGCCGATGTCCATATGTCTGTAGACTTGACGAGAGTCGGCGTTCACCACCTCCCCCTGGAAGTGACGGGCCAGATGGATGCCCAGGGCCGTCTTGCCGGTGGCTGTGGGCCCAACGATGGCCACTAGCTGCCTCATGCTACCCCTTTGGCCACTGCTGCCCCCTGCACGATGCCCAGGAAGGACTCGGCCCGAAGGCTGGCACCGCCCACCAGGGCACCGTCGATGTCTGGCTGACGGGCGAACTCGGCGATGTTATCGGAGGATACGCTGCCCCCGTAGAGGATAAGAAGCGAGGAGGCCACTTCCTCCCCGTGCATCTCCCTCACCTGGGCCCGGATGAAGGAGGCTGCCTCCTGCGCCTGGTCCCCAGAGGCGGGGACGCCTGTGCCTATGGCCCAGACGGGCTCATAGGCCATGACAAACCCCCGAGGTAAGGGGGCGCCCCGCAGGCCTGCCCAAACCTGCCTCCGCAACACGGCCTCTGTTTCGCCGCGGTGCCGCTCTTCCAACGTCTCCCCCACGCACAGGATGGGGCGCAGGCCGGCGGAAAGGGCCGCCACCACCTTCCTATTGATCACCTCATCCGATTCACCGAATATGCGGCGCCTCTCGGAATGGCCGATGATGACCATGTGGACCCATTCGGCCAGCATGCGGGGCCCCACCTCCCCAGTGGCGGCCACGTCGTCCTCCCAGTGCACATCTTGGGCCCCCAGGAGGATGGGCGAGCCCCAAAGCACCTCCTTCACCACTGGGATATGCACGAAGGCCGGGCAGAGGGCCACCTCAACCCCGTCAAGACGCGGCAGGCCTTGGCGTATGGCCAAGGCCAGGGAGCGAGCCGACTCCTGGCGCAGGTGGCACTTCCAGTTGCCAGCCACCAGCAGCTTGCGCATCTCACGCCCCGAACTTCTTCAGTCGCCGCGCGTGGGCCAGGGCCAAGGGCATGACCTCCACCGCCGGGAAGACGCCCAGGCTCCCCTGGCGGAGGGCGACCTCATTGAAGGCCTGGCACCCATCGGCCCGGGCCCAGCGGGCCCGCATCACGAAGGGCACTGGGTGCCACGAGTGGGAGGCCATCACTGCCGGCGTCGAGTGATCCCCCGTCACCACCAGCACATCGGGCTCCAGCTCCACGAGGGCAGGGATGGCCCGGTCAGCGGCCTCCAACGCCTGGACTTTCCTCTGGAAGTCCCCGTCTTCGCCAGCTGTGTCGGTGGCCTTGTAATGAAGGAAGAAGAAATCGAAGCGGCTCCAGTTCTCCCGCAAAGAGGCGATGGCGTCCTCCAACCTGGGGCCGGAGGGGAGGGGCTCCATACCCACCAGCTTGCCAAGACCCCGGTACATGGGATAATAGGCGATAGCCGCCGCCCTCAGTTTGAACACCTCACGCATGGTAGGCCACCGAGGGCAAGAAGAGAAACCTCGCAGAAGTACCATGTTGGCCTCTGGCTCCCCCTGCAGGCGGCGAGCGGCCTCCGCCACGAACCGCGTCACCGCCCGGGCTGTGCGTTCCCCCTCAGGGGCAGTGGCCCGCGGTGGCAGAGGGGGTAAGCCCTCCCGTTGAGGGTCCGTATCGGCCACCTGGTGGGAAAGGCCTTCCCCCCGCAGGACTAATAGGAAGCGATGCTCCCGCACCGGCTCCACTAGCGCCTGTACCCCTTCCGCTTGTATGCCCCGTAACTTCTCCACCAGCTGGGCGCACCGTTCGGTGGAGATGCGGCCAGCACGGCGGTCGGTGATGGTGCCGCCCTCGTCCACGGTGCAGAAGTTGCCCCTAGCGGCCACATCCCCTGGCTGGAGCTCGAAATCGATGCCCAGGGCTTCCAGAACGCCCCTCCCCACCTGGTAACGCAAAGGGTCATAACCGAAGAGAGCCAAGTGCCCAGGACCACTGCCTGGAGTGATGCCTGGTGCCACAGGCACCGTGAGGCCACACATGCCCTCCTTGGCCAGCTGGTCCAGGTTGGGCACAGAGGCCGTCTCCAGCTCCGTGCGCCCCGTCTCCGGGTGAGGGAGCCCCCCCAGCCCGTCCAGCACCACCAGCACGATCTTGGTGTCGGCCTCTATGGTCAGCTCCTTAAGCAGCTCCAGATCCACGGCCCTATGCCCTATGCTAGCATTTCTAAGACGCAGGAAGAAAGGAGGCGTCCTTCAGCCGTCAGGGGTACGCCTCATGGGTCCATAAGGGCAGCGATGCCAGGCAACACTTTACCCTCGAGGAACTCCAGGGTAGCCCCACCGCCTGTGGAGACGTGGGTGAACATGGGCGTCAACCCCAGAGCCTCAATGATGGCCTCCGTCTCCCCGCCGCCAGCTATGGTAGTGGCGTCCCGCAGCTGTGCGATAGCTTGGGCGATGCGCCGCGAGCCAGCGGCGAAGGCCTCCACCTCCGCCACCCCCATAGGCCCATTCCACACCACTGTTCGCGCCCCCACCAGGGCGCGGACGTAAGCCTCGGCCGTCATATCGCCTATATCGACGATGTACCATCCTTTTGGCACGTCCCGCACCGAGACGCAGGCGGAACGTGCTCCCGCCTTCGGCTCCTCGGCCACCACTACGTCGGCGGGCAGCAGGAGCTGGACCTTGTAGTCCCTGGCCTCCTCCATGATGCGATGGGCCTCGTCCAGGTAGTCGTCCTCCACCGCAGATGCGCCAATGTTGTAACCTTCCGCCTTCAAGAAGGTGTTGGCCATGGCCCCGCCGATGAGGAGACGGTCGCACTTGGGCAGCAGGCGGCGGATGACCCCCACCTTGGTACTCACCTTGGCCCCGCCCAGCACCAAGGCAAAGGGACGCTCGGGGTCGAGGGCCTGAGTGAGGAAGCGCACCTCCCGCTCCATCAACAGCCCGGCCACCGCCGGCAAATAAGCCGCTACCCCGGCGGTGGAGGCGTGGGCCCGGTGGGCGGCGGCGAACGCATCGTTGACGAAGACGTCCGCTACGGAGGCCAAGGCCCTTGCGTAGTTGGGGTCGTTGGCCTCCTCCTCGCCATGGAAGCGAGTGTTCTCCAGAAGGATGACCTGGCCTGGCGCTAGGGTCTGCACTGCCTCCTCTACTTCCCGCCCCACGCAGCACGAGGTTATTTTCACCTCCTGCCCTATGAGCTGGGAGAGGCGTTTGGCTACAGGCGCCAGGCTGAAAGAGGGATCGCGGCCCTTGGGGCGCCCCAGATGGGAGCAGAGGATGACGCGTGCCCCCTGCTCCTGCAGATGGCGGATGGTGGGGATGGCGGCCCGGATGCGGCTGTCGCTCAGAACCTCTCCCTTCTCTCGGTCCAAGGGGACGTTGAAATCGACCCGCACCAGCACTCGCTTACCGCGTACATCTATGTCGCGCACCGTCTTCATCGTCACCCTCCCACCGGATTTAGGGCTCCAGCACCAGCCGGGACTCCACATTACCCTCCACCGCCTGGCGATCCCAAAGCATGGGGTGGTACTCACCCCGCAGCCAGAGCGGCAACTGGTCGGCGTAGTGGCGGCTGCCAGGTTGCCCCCACTGCCCACCGGGAAGGACTCCCAAGCTGCGGTTGAAGTCGGCCAGGTCGACGATCATGCGCCATGAGACGGCGAAGCTTGTAGCATCATACCCGCGGTGCGGGATGAAGGCCGATTGGGCCACTGTGTTCATGTCTCCTCCTATGGGATAGGGACCCCGGTTGAAGAGGGGGGCCAGAGCCTGCATTTGCCCCAGGGGATGGCGAAAGGCCTGACGGTGGAGGCGGCCCCACTGCCAGCGGGACATGTCGTCGCCTAGGCGGCGGCGCAGCTCCTCGGTGGCCTCCTTTAGGGCCTCCGTCATGACCTCCTGCCACGTGCGGTCGCGGAACCACTCGGGCCGCTCTTCCATCTTGCGCAAGAGCCAGGAGGCCGCCCCCATGAAGAAGGCGGGCCCCTCACGGATGGGGTGGACAGGCTTCCCCAACAGAAAGTCCGCCCAGGCCCCCACCTTCTCCTCCAGGGCCTTACGAACCAGGTGTACGAAACAGACCTCCACTATGGCTGCTGCCACGCTGTCGGCAGCCAGAGTGCCGTCCCAGACCTTAAGGAAGGACTGGGCCCGCTGACACCAGGGGTCGGTGGGGCGCAAGGAGAGGATACGCCGCACCAGCTCCTGCCCCGGCAGGGAGAGGAGGTCGTTCTGCATGCGCTGGCAGTCGGCCACTGAGATGCGTTCCTTCTCGCCCAGCATCTGGACTATGCGCTCGATGCGAGGGCTATCGGCATAGGTGGCGGAGAGGAAGTGGGGGTAATCGGCGAGGGCCACCTGGTTGTTGGCGCTGGCGATCCAGTGAGTGGGCGGGTTAAGGGCCCACGGGAGCTCCTGGAAGGGGACGAACCCCTCCCACTCGAATTCTCCCGTCCACCCAGGCATGGGCACGATGCCATGGCCCCGGCGACGCCTGGGGATGGAGCCGGCCAATTGATAGCCTATGTTGCCGTCTACGTCGGCATAGACGAAGTTGAGGGCCGGGGCCGGCCAATAAAAAAGGGCCTGCCGGAACTCCTCCCACGACTGGGCCCGCATAATACCCATGATGCCTTTGGCGAACGGGATCTCCTCGATGCACACGCTGCGTAGGGCCAGGGGCCTCTCCTCCCCGCTGATGCAGGGGGTGATGATGGGGCCATGTCGGGTCACCAGGACCTCCTCTACGACGGGCTGACCCCTGCCCCGCACCCGTATCTCCTCCCGCAGCAGCTGGCCCTCCTCCCAACCGTCCTTCCACCGGTACCGCGTTGGGTGATGGGGATCCAACTCCTCAAGGTATAGGTCGTCCTGGTCGGCCATGGCTGCCGTTACACCCCATGCTATTCGCTGGTTGTGACCAATGATGATGGCCGGCAGGCCAGGCAAGCTGACCCCCGCCACCCGCAGCTCTCGCGACTCCAGGTGCACCTCATACCATAAAGAGGGCATGACGAGGGCCAGATGGGGGTCGTTGGCCAGCAGGGGGCGCCCTGTGGCCGACTTGTGGCCATCCACCACCCAGTTGTTGCTCATGGGATGCCCACCCAAGGGGAGAGAGTAGTCGTCTCCCAAGCCTGGGCCTGGGCCGGTGGAGGTGGCCCCTGGAGGCACAACCACTGGCTTGCCAGGAGGATAGGTGGGCTCCAGTTCGGCCATCGTCTCCGCGCCAAACCTTTCGATGATCCAGAGGCGTACTAGCTCCTGGTCCCAGTTGCCCGAGAGGGACCAAGCCATGAACCGGGCCCAAGCTATGCTATCGGCGGGGGACCAGGGGCGGATTCGGTACCGCAGGAGGATGCTCTCCAGAGGCGGGGGCCCGGAGGCGATGTAAGCGTTGACGCCAGCGGCATAGGCCTCCAGCAGATGCCTCTCCTCCCCCTCCAACCCTTCCCACTCCCGGGCCGCTGCCCGGTGTATGCCCACTCGCCGCACCAGGCGGTCTAAGGGTAGGGCCTTCTCCCCCAATATCTCGGCCAGCGTCCCCGTGGCGAGACGGCGGTGGAAATCCATCTGCCAGAGGCGGTCCTGGGCCTGCACAAACCCTAGGGCTAAGAAGAGATCCCAAAGGCTTTCAGCGTAGATGTGGGGCACCCCCCAACGGTCACGCAGGACCTCTACTGCGTGAGTCAGGCCAGGCAGACGCATCCTGCCCGCTCGCCGTGGGTGGGTAGCCCTGACTAGGAGGACTCCCACCCCCAAGACAGCTGCTGCCACCAATGCCCCATAGCGCCACGCACGTCCTAGCAAAGGTCACCTCCATAGGGAAAAGTGGTAACAGGTCTTATCCGTTGACGATTGAACGGCCGATGCCCTATCATATAAAGCAAAGATGGACGCCCAGCTAGGCGACGCCGCATCATCGAGTCACCGAGTGGTCACCTCGGACGACTTAGAAGTAGCCACGTATTTGGAGATCGCTGGCCAACGCCGTGGAGCGTCCATCCAGCCCTTGGCCCAAGAGGGCCCCCGGCCAACGGAAGCCATCATCATCGTCGACTTCGGTTCCCAGTATAGCATGCTTATTGCCCGGGCCATCCGCGAGTGCAACGTTTACTGTGAGCTGGTCTCCCCCGAGCGGCGGTGGGAGGAGGTGGCTCATCTAAGGCCTAAGGGGATCGTCCTGTCGGGAGGCCCTGCTTCTGTGTATGAGCCAGGGGCCCCCCAGCTGCCCGACTATGTTCTATCGTCTGGCCTGCCTGTTCTGGGCATCTGCTACGGCATGCAGCTTCTGGCCCACCATCTGGGGGGAGAGGTAGCGCCGTCGGAGCGGCGGGAGTATGGCCATGCCATGTTGTACGTAGACGACCCGGCCTCACCTCTCCTAGCCGACCTGCCCCCCTCCTTCCCCGTCTGGATGTCCCACAGCGACCAAGTGGTGCGTCTGCCCCCTGGCTTCCGCGTCCTGGCTCACTCCGACAACTCCCCCACGGCCGCCATGGCCGATGATGGCCGTCTCTTTGGCCTCCAGTTCCATCCCGAGGTGGCCCACACCCCTCTGGGCAAGGAGATCATCCGCAATTTCCTCTACCGCGTGTGTGGCTGCCGGGGAGATTGGACGCCCCGCAACTTCGTGGCCCAGGCCATTGAGGAGATAAGGCACACCGTAGGCGGCGGTAGGGTGCTGTGTGCCCTATCGGGCGGTGTAGACTCAGCGGTGACAGCCACCCTGGTACATCGGGCGGTAGGCGACCAGCTGACCTGTGTCTTCATCAACAACGGCCTGTTGCGGCGGGAGGAGCCGGAGCGGGTGCAGGACACCTTCCGCCGCCACCTGGGCATCCCCCTGGTGTATGTGGACGCCAGGGACGTATTCCTCTCCCGCTTACGGGGGGTGACGGACCCCGAGGAGAAGCGCAAGGTCATCGGCGAGACCTTCATCACCGTCTTCGAGGAGGAGGCCAAGAAGTTGGGGGATTTCCAGTTCATGGCCCAAGGCACCACCTACCCAGACGTCATCGAGAGCGCCGCTGGCCTGGGGCCAACAGCCAAGATCAAGACCCACCACAATGTGGGAGGCCTCCCTCAACGCATGTCCTTCCGTCTGCTGGAGCCTTTGCGTTACCTCTTCAAGGACGAGGTGCGGCGGGTGGGGCTGGAGCTGGGGCTGCCGGAGGAGATCGTGTACCGTCATCCCTTCCCGGGGCCGGGATTGGCCGTGCGCATCGTGGGGGAGGTGACGCCGGAGAAGTTGGAAATCCTGCGGGCCTGCGACTGGATCGTCATGGACGAGATCAAGCGAGCAGGCCTCTACCGTCATCTGTGGCAGTCGTTCGCTGTCCTCACGGGCATCCGCTCGGTGGGGGTGATGGGCGACGCCCGAACCTATGGTTATGTGGTGGCGGTGCGAGCGGTGGAAGCCCAGGACGCTATGACTGCCGACTGGGCCCGGCTACCATACCAGGTGCTGGCCCGCATATCCAGCCGCATCGTCAACGAAGTGCCGGGGGTCAACCGCGTCGTGTACGACATCACCTCCAAGCCCCCAGGGACCATCGAGTGGGAGTGAGATGGGCAGACCCCAGGGCCAGGACGCCAAGGCCACCATACCCCTGCCCCAAGGCACTACCGTATATCCCATGTTTGGGGCCCAATGCCTCTTTGCCAGCAGCGGCCGCATGTTTGCCTTCATCGATGCCCAGGGGCGGGTGGTGGCCCGCCTCATGGGGCCTGAGCATCAGCAGGCCCTGGAGCTGGGGGGCGAGCCCTTCTATCTGCGCCCAGGTGTGCCCTTCGGGCGATGGGTCCGCCTGCCCACCTCTCTGGACCGACAGACGGTGGGCCGCTTCCTAGATGCCGCCCACAGGGACGTCATCGCATTGGGCCTGCCCAAGCATGGCCACCGTTCCCGTGGTGGTCTATGATCCGCCATTAGGAGGTGCAGGCATGGCCATAGTCAACAACGTGGACTTGGACGCCATCGCTCGCGAGGCAGAGGCCATAAGCAAGGAGCCGACGCGGGGCCAGCGGGTAAACCGTGGCGAGCTGGAGTGGCGCACTGACCCTTCTCTCCCCCAGATGACGGCAGTGGCCAAGTACGAGCAGGGGGAGCTGAGGCTGGAGCTCGATTCCCCCACATTCATGGGGGGAAAGGGGAGGCGGCCGGGCCCCCTGCACCTTTGCGTGTTGGGCGTTCTCTCGTGCTTCACCGCTACCTTCGTCACCGCCGCCTCCGCCCGTGGCATCCAGGTGCGGCGCCTGCAAGCCCAAGGCGAATGCCATCTGGACTTTGGCAGGGTTTTCGGCGTCTCCGAGGCCCCCATCGTCCGCCAGGTGGTCTTCCGCCTGGAGGTGGACGCCGATGCCGATGCGGAGGCCCTGGAGGAGGTAAGGCAGGAGGCGCTGGCCCGTTGCCCAGCCATCTACTCCCTTACTAACCCCATCCCTGTGGACGCCCAGGTGCACAAGGCTCCATGAGGCGGGTCATGGTGGTGGGAGGCGGGGCCCGGGAACACGCCCTCGCCTGGAAGCTGCGTCAGTCACCCAGCCTGGGGGAGCTACTGGTGGCCCCCGGCAACGCTGGCACCGCCCAGCTCGCCCACAACCTGGACATCAGGGCTAACGACATAGACGCCTTGGTGCAGGCGGCTAAGGAGAACGCGGTGGAGCTGGTGGTGGTGGGGCCAGAGGAGCCATTGGCGCGAGGGCTGGCCGACCGCTTGGAAGCACTGGGCATCGCCGTCTTCGGGCCCCGCGCGGAGGGAGCACGCATCGAGGCGTCCAAGGCGTGGGCGCGAGAGCTATGTGCCCGGCATGGCATACCGCACCCTCCCTTCGCCGTGTTCGATGATTGGCGGGACGCCAAGGGCTACGTGGAAGCCCTGCCAAGCCCGCCAGTGGTGAAGGCTGATGGGCTAGCAGGGGGGAAGGGGTCCTTCGTGTGCGAAAGCAAGGAGGAGGCCTTGCAGGTCGTCCAACGCCTGATGAGGGATGAGGCCCTAGGCCCCGCCGGCCGCAGAGTGGTCATCGAGGAACGGCTGGAGGGGAGGGAGGTGTCGGCCCAGGCCTTCACCGATGGCCGCACGGTGGTCCCCATGCCTATGGCGTGCGATTATAAGAGGCTGCTGGACGGTGACCAGGGCCCCAATACCGGAGGCATGGGAGCCTACTCCCCCGCCTACTGGCTGGACGAGGCTACCGAGAGACGCATCAACCAGGAGGTAACCGAGGTCACAGTCGCAGCCCTGGCCAGCGAGGGCATCGACTACCGAGGTGTCCTTTACCCGGGCCTTATGGTTACCCGGCGCGGCCCCATGGTGCTGGAGTTCAACTGTCGCTTTGGCGACCCGGAGGCCCAGGTGGTGCTGCCACGGCTGCAGGGCGACCTCCTGGAGATATGTTGGGCAGTGGCCCAGGGACGCCTGCATGAGGCGCGAGTGGACTGGAGCGCCCACGCCTGTGTAGGTGTGGTGATGGCCTCTGGCGGCTACCCCGATGAGTACCGTACTGGGTTCCCCATCTATGGGTTGGGGCAGACAGAGGAGGGGGTGCTGGTGTTCCATGCTGGCACCCGCCTTGCCGATGATGGGCGAACCGTGCTCACCGCTGGCGGTCGGGTCCTGACGGTGGTGGCCATAGCCCCCACCATAGCCGAGGCCCGCGCCCAGGCCTACCGGGCGGTGCAGCATATCCACTTCTCCCGCTGCCACTACCGGAAGGATATCGCCGCCCCTGCCCAGGGGGCTATCACAGGGGAGGTATGGGATGGCTGAGGTAGCCATCGTGGTGGGCTCCCAGAGCGATTTGCCGGCGGTGGAGGAGGCCCAGCGCATCCTGGAGCGCTTGGGCATCGGCCACGAGGTACACGTTATGTCTGCCCACCGCACGCCGGACCGGGTGCGGCAGTTCGCCCGGGAGGCCCGGGCGCGGGGGGTGAAGGTCATCATCGCCGCTGCCGGCCTGGCCGCCCACCTGCCGGGAGCCATCGCCGCCCACACCACTTTGCCCGTCATTGGCCTCCCCCTGGCCCGGTCGTCCCTGGGGGGATTGGATTCCCTTCTGTCCATATCCCAAATGCCGCCAGGGGTGCCGGTGGCCTGCGTAGGCATCGACGGTGCCCGCAACGCCGCCCTCTACGCCGCAGCCATCTTGTCCCTGAGCGATGAGCGGGTGCGGCACGCCCTGGAAGCCTACCGCCAGGATATGGCGGGGGGAAGTGGCCCCGCTTGACCGCCTCAGAAGCCATTGTTAACATCCCAAATGGGTGGGCGGTTAGCTCAGTGGGCAGAGCGCAGCGTTGACATCGCTGAGGTCAGAGGTTCGAGTCCTCTACCGCCCACCACGAGAGGCGAGGAGCACGGCGGGGGCCCGGGTGGGAAGGCCCGGCCCCTTTGAATTATGCGACGAGGGAGATGGCTCCATCAGGTAGTGAGCCGCCCAGCGTGCGGGCCCTCCGACTGCTCCTAGGGGGGCCCCCGCTTGCGATGTTAGTCGGGGCTATCGCCTTCGGCGCCTTGGCCCTGGCGCAGGGGCGGTGGGTACTTACGGGGGTCCTGGCGGCTCTCGCCCTAATAGCCCTGGGCCTATTCATGTGGCATCGCTACCTGATGCGGCGCCTCCTGGGAAGGTAGCCATGGCCGAGCAGCTGGAGGCATTGCCCAAGGAGGAGCGGCTGGTGCGCATGCGCCACTCGGCGGCGCACATCATGGCCGAGGCCGTCCTGAAGCTCTTCCCCGATGCCAAGCTGGGCATTGGGCCTCCCATCGACACCGGGTTCTATTACGACTTCGAGCTGCCGCGCCCCCTCACCCCGGAAGACCTGCCCAAGATTGAGGCCCTTATGCAGCACCGCATTGCCTCTAACGTCCCCTTCATCCGAGAGGAGATCTCCAAAGAAGAAGCGCGTCGCCTCTTCGCCCACCAGCCCTACAAACTGGAGCTCATCGAGGAGATCGAGGGGGAGCGGGTGAGCCTGTACCGACATGGGGACTTTGTGGATCTGTGTCAGGGTCCCCATGTAGAGCGCACGGGCCAAGTGGGGGCCTTCAAGCTCCTCTCGGTAGCTGGTGCCTACTGGCGGGGCGATGAGAGGCGGCCCATGCTCCAGCGCATCTATGGCGCCCTGTTTGAGACCCAGGAGGAGCTAGAGCAGTACCTACACCGCCTGGAGGAGGCCCAGCGCCGCGATCACCGGCGTTTGGGGCGAGAGCTGGATCTCTTCAGCTTCCACGAGGAATATGGCCCGGGGCTTGTATTCTGGCATCCCAAGGGGGCCCGCGTGCGGGCCATCATCGAGGACTTCTGGCGGCAAGAGCACTACCGCCGGGGATATGAGCTAGTCTATACCCCCCATATTGGCAAGGCCTCCCTCTGGCAGACCTCAGGCCATCTAGACTTCTACGCCGAGAACATGTACCCGCCAATGGATATAGACGGCCAGCTCTATTACCTGAAGCCTATGAACTGCCCCTTCCACATTCAGATCTACAAGTCGCGGGTGCGCAGCTACCGGGAGCTCCCCATCCGCCTAGCGGAGCTGGGCACCGTTTACCGCTACGAGCGTTCGGGCGTCCTCCACGGCCTTCTCCGCGTAAGGGGATTCACCCAGGATGATGCCCATATCTTCTGCCGCCCCGACCAGGTGGAGGGTGAGGTGGAGGCCTGCCTGGACTTCATGCTCCTGTTCTTCGACGCCTTCGGTTTCAGGGACTTCAGGGTCTACCTGGCGGTGAGGGACCAAGAGGGCAGCTATGCCGGTTCCCAGGAGGACTGGGAGATGGCGCAGACGGTCCTGCGGCGGGTCATCGAGGCGCGTGGCCTGCCCTATGAGGTGGACGTGGGCGGCGCCGTCTTCTACGGCCCCAAGATCGACGTGAAGCTGGTGGACGTGTTGGGGCGGGAGTGGCAGTGCACCACCATCCAGTTCGATTTCAACCTCCCCGAGAGGTTTGACCTGACCTATGTGGCCTCCGATGGCGCTCGCCAGCGGCCCTACATGGTCCACCGGGCCATGCTCGGCTCCATGGAGCGGTTCCTGGGCGTCCTCATCGAGCATTACGGCGGCGCCTTCCCCTTGTGGCTGGCCCCCGTGCAAGCGGTGGTCATCCCCATAGCCGACCGCCACCAGGAATACGCTCAGCAGGTGGCCTCTCGCCTGCGGCAGGCAGGGCTGCGGGTGGAGGTAGATGCCCGTCCCGAGCGTATGCAGGCCAAGATCCGCGATGCCCAGCTGCAGAAGGTCCCCTACATGCTCATCGTGGGGGACAGGGAGGCCCGAGCGGGCGCCGTCGCCGTACGCCTGCGCACCGGCCAGGACCTGGGCAGTGTGCCCCTAGAGGACTTTATCCGCCGTGTGCAGGATGAGGTGGCGGCGCATCGCTAGGCCATGCCCCTTGCCCAAAGCCGCCCCATAGGGCAAGCTTATAGAGCGTATGGCTATGTTCAGGAAGCTGCTGGTGGCCAACCGAGGCGAGATCGCCCTGCGGGTGGTGCGAGCCTGCCGGGAGCTAGGCATACGCTCCGTAGCCATATATTCGGAGGTGGACCGCAACGCCCTGCATGTGCGCCACGCCGATGAGGCCTATCTCGTGGGGCCCGCTCCTGCCCGGGAGAGCTATCTTAACGTCCCTCGCATCATCGAGATCGCCAAGGCCGTGGGGGCCGACGCTGTGCATCCTGGGTATGGCTTCCTCTCTGAAAACCCTGGGTTCGCCCAGGCGTGCCAGGAGGCGGGCATCACTTTTGTGGGGCCCCCACCCCACATCATCCGGGCCATGGGGGACAAGATCCAGGCCCGCCAGCTCATGAGAGAGGCTGGCATCCCCGTCATCCCAGGCACGGGGGAGCTGATGACCGCGGAAGAAGCCACGGAGGCGGCCACCCGCATCGGCTTTCCCATCATGGTCAAGGCGGCCGCTGGCGGTGGCGGCAAGGGCATGCGCACCGTTCTGCGGCCTGAGGAGTTGCCTACAGCCCTGGAGCTGGCCCGGCGAGAGGCCGCCTCTGCGTTCGGCAGCGGGACCCTCTACCTAGAGAAGTTCCTGGAGCCCGTGCGCCATATTGAGGTGCAGGTCATCGCCGATGCCCACGGCAACGTGGTAGCCCTAGGGGAGAGGGAGTGCTCCATCCAGAGGCGCCACCAGAAGATGATCGAGGAGGCCCCTTCCACCGCCGTGAGCCCCGAGCAGCGCCAGCGCCTCGTGGAGCTGGCGAGGAGAGCTGTCTCCTCCATCGGATACCGCAGTGTTGGCACCCTAGAGTTCCTTGTGGACCAGGAGGGGAACATATACTTCTTGGAGATGAACACCCGCCTGCAGGTGGAGCATCCCGTCACGGAGATGGTCACTGGCGTGGACCTAGTGGCCGACCAGATCCTGGTGGCCGCTGGGGAGCGTCTCCCATATCGCCAAGAGGATGTGCACATCAGGGGCTGGGCCATCGAGTGCCGCGTCTCCGCCGAGGATCCGTTCAACGATTTCCTGCCTTCAGCGGGCACGGTGACCCTGTTAAGCCTTCCTGGCGGCCCAGGGGTGAGGGTGGACAGCGCCATCTATGAGGGCATGGAGGTGACTTATCATTATGACCCCTTGCTAGCCAAGGTCATCACCTGGGGACGCCACCGCCAGGAGGCCATCGCCCGCATGCGGCGGGCCCTTAGGGAGTTCAAGGTGGTGGGCATCAGTACCAACATCCCCTTCCACCTGCAGGTGATGGATGACCCCCACTTCATCGCGGGCAGCCTGGATACGTCCTATGTGGCGAAACGCCGGCCCACGCCCGTCCAGGAGGAAGGGGACGAACAGATGGCTATAATGTTGGCCGCCGTCCTGGCAGGGGGGCGGCGGGCAGCCTTGCGCCCTGGCCACACCCTGGCTGGATGGCGGCTGCGGGGAAAAACTAGTCGCCAAGGCTTCCGTGAGATGTGGCGATGGGCGAGAAGTTCCTAGTATACCTGGGTGACGATGTGCAAGAGGTGGAGGTCACCAGAGGGGAACGGCTGTGGCAGGTGACCTTAGGTGGCCGCTGCCATAACGTGCGGGTGGAGCAGGTGGGCCCACCATCTCTCTACCTGATGGAGGTGGACGGCCGCCCCATTGAGGCCTTCGTGGAGGAGCGGGCAGGCGGCTTCGAGATCACCATCGGCTTTCACCGGTACGCCATCTCCGTGCGCCCAGCCCGCGGCTTTAGGCCCCCCGCGCCACGTACGGCCGGGGCCTGGCAAGGGGCAGAGGCCGACCAGTGGCTGGTGCTCTCCCCCATCGGTGGCATTGTGGTGGAGATAAAGGTGGACAAGGGCAGCGTGGTCCACGAGGGGGATGTGCTGCTAGTCATCGAGTCTATGAAAATGAACAATGAGCTACGGGCCAAGCGTGGCGGCATGGTGCAGGAGATATACGTGAGGGAGGGCCAAAGGGTGGAGGCGGGACAGGCCCTGCTGCGCCTCTCCTAGCTTGTAGACCCTGCCACATTTGTGGTATAGTCGGCCCGAAGCTCCATTAAAAAGGGGGGATGGCTATACCTAAGGACCTTCCAGTTAACGAGCGGATACGGGCCCGGGAGGTGCTCCTCATCGACCACGAGGGCAAAAACAGGGGCGTTGTCCCTCTGCGGGCTGCCCTGGCCATGGCCAGGGAGCTAGGCCTGGACCTGGTGGAAGTAGACCCTAGCGCTACCCCTCCCGTATGCCGCATACTGGACTACGGCAAGTGGAAGTACAAGCAGGAGAAAAAGGAAAGGGAGGCGCGGAAGCACCGTCACGCCGGAGAGCTACATGAGGTGCGGCTGCGGCCCAACATCGGCCGCCACGACCTGGATTTCAAGGTGCGTAACGTGGAGAGGTTGCTGATGGACGGAGCCAAGGTGCGGGTGGCGGTACGCTTCCGCCGCGGCCGAGAGATGGAGCACACCGAACGGGGTTACCAGCTCCTGGACTTAGTCAAGGAGCTTTTACAGGGCATAGCGGTGGTGGAGAGGCCACCCACCCTGGAGGGACAGTTCCTAAGCATGATCCTGGGCCCCGACAAGCGGGGAATAGCCCAGAGGCAACAGCAGAAGGAGGCAGGAAAGAGCCTTGTCTAAGCTCAAGAAGTATAAGCTTAAGACCCATTCTGGCGCTAAGGACCGGTTTCATGTCACCGGGACGGGTAAGATCCTCCGGCGCAAGGGGCATGCTAGCCACCTGCACCGGAAGAAGCGGCCTGCCACCCTACGCCAGATCTCCCAGAAGCTGCCGGTGAGCAAGGCAGACGCCCGACGGCTGCGGCGCCTGATGCCCTATTTGTAATGAGGAGGGTAATGTCGTGGCCAGGGTGAAGAGAGGAGTCACCAAGCGGCGCCGTCACAAGAAGGTCTTGGCCCAAGTGAAGGGGCATGTGGGGGCGCGCAGCCGCTCCTACAAGAGGGCGCGCGAGTCCCTTATCCATGCCCTGTATTATGCCTACGAGCACCGGCGGGACCGTAAGGGCCAATTCCGCCGCCTCTGGATCGCCCGCATCAACGCCGCCGCCCGTCTGCATGGCTTGCCCTATCATCGATTCATCGATGGTCTTCGGCGGGCCGGCATCGAGCTAGACCGCAAGGTGCTAGCTGATCTAGCGGTGAGGGAGCCCCAGGCGTTTGCCCAGCTGGTGGAAAAGGCGAGAGCAGCGCTAGCTAGTTCTAGCCCCTAAGGACAGCCCCCAAGGCCTCCCGCAAGCGGGCCACGATGCGCGCCCGCTCTGCAGCTACCTCTTCATCAGTGGGGGTATGGTCTAGACTCTGATAGGTAATGGCGAAGGCCAGGGACTTCTTGCCCGGCGGCACCGGCGGCCCCGTGTACACATCGAACAGCTGAGCAGTGGTCACCAAGGGCGACTCCTCGATGATGGTCTGGGCCTCCTGGGCGGGGACGCCGTCGTCGACGATGATAGCTAAGTCCTCCCGCACCGGCGGGAAGCGTGAGAAGGGCCTATAGCGGCGGACAGCCTGCGCGAAGGGAAGGAGCCGCTCCAGGTCCAGCTCCGCCAGGAAAGCCCTCCCCTCCACCTGGAAATGGCCAGCCACCCGCGGATGGACAAGGCCTAGGAGCCCCACCACCTCTCCCCCCACCAAGATGGCAGCCGTCTGCCCTTCAAGGAAGATAGGGTGGGAGGTGGGGCGATAGCGGGCCCTTATGCCCAGCCGGTCGAGGGCTGCCTCCAATGCCCCCTTGAGATCGAACAGGTCCACCGGCTCGTCGCTGGGGCGGCCCCAGCGGTCGCAACGCATCCCACCCATGACGATGGCAGCCATCTCCACCTCCCGTGGGAGGTCGTCGGCCCGGGGCAGGAAGACCCTCCCCACCTCGAAGAAGCCGGGCAGGGAGAGGCGCACACGCAGGTTACGGGCGAGGACCCGCAAGAGCCCTGGGCGTAAGGTAGTGCGCAGATACTCCAGCTCCCGGCTCATAGGGTTGGCCACCTTTAGGGGCGGGTGGGTGGCCATCTCCTGTGGCGAAAGGGTTTGGGTCAACGACTCCTTATCTAGGAGAGGATAGGTGATGACCTCCTGGAGGCCGGCAGCCGCCAAGGCATCGCGCGCTCGTTCCCGGAAGTCCCGCAAAGGCTGGGCCTCGGCCGGGGGGATGGTGCCACGGGGAGGTGCCGTAGGCAGGCGCTCGTAGCTCAGGACGCGGGCCACCTCTTCGGCCACATCCTCCGGGATACGCACGTCGCTGCGCCAATAGGGCACCCGCACCACGTAAGTATCGGGAGGCATCCAGCGGCAGGAGAACCCCAGGGATGAGAGGCTCTGACGCACCTGTGCCGGCGGCAGGTCGAGCCCCAGCACGGTGGCCAAGCGACGGCGGCTGACGGTTATGCGAGGCTCCTTCGTCTTGCCCGGGAAGACGTCTAGCAGGCCCGTGGCAGCCTGCCCTCCACACAGTCTCAGGAGAAGGTGCATGGCCCGGCGGGCAGCGTACAGGGGCAGGTGCCTGCTAAGACCCTTTTCGAACCGCAGAGAGGCCTCAGTGCGCACCTTCAGGGCTTGTGCTGTGCGTCGAATACTGGGCCCATGGAAGTTGGCCGATTCCAGCAGAATGGCAGTGGTGGAGGGGTCCACCTCCGAGTTAGCCCCGCCCATGACCCCGGCCACAGCCACCGGCCGCTGGGCATCAGCAATGACCAACATCTCCGGGGTGAGGGAGGCTAAGCGACCGTCCAGCAGCTCCAGGGTTTCGCCCTCGGCAGCGCGGCGCACCACAATGCGCTGCTCCATAAGCTTATGGAGGTCGAAGGCGTGCAGGGGTTGGCCCATCTCCAGCATGACATAGTTAGTCACATCCACCACATTGTTGATGGGGCGCAGGCCAGCCGCCCGCAGCCGGTTCTGCATCCAGGATGGGGAGGGGCCCACCCGCACGCCCTCCACCAGGCCAGCCACGTACCGGGGGCAGAGCTCAGGCTCGGCGATCTCCACGGCGATGCGTCCCTTGATGGGCGCTCCCGCCTCCTCGTACTCCATAGGTGGTTCCCTTATCCTTTGCCCCGTCAGGGCCGCCACCTCCCTCGCCACCCCCAAGACGGAGAGGGCATCAGGTCGGTGGGGACGAACCTCCAGCTCCAGCACCGTCTCCCCTAAGTACTGGGAAAGGGGGAGCCCCACGGGGGCGTCCTGGGGCAGGACCATGATGCCCGAGTGGTCATCGGAGATGCCCAGCTCCCGCTCTGAGCATATCATGCCGGCCGATTCCACCCCCCTAATGACAGCACGACGGACAGGCACCAGCTCGCCTGTTTGGGGATGGATGACCTCAGCGCCCTCCAGGGCCAAGGGCACCTTCTGGCCCAGGGCCACGTTGGGCGCTCCGCACACCACCTGCACTCGCCTGTCCCCCAAGTCTACCGTCGCTAGGTGGAGACGCTCGGCGTTAGGATGAGGCTGCAAGCCTACCACTTGCCCCACATAAACATGACGCCAATCCCCCGTGCGCTCGATGGCCGCCACCTCCAGGCCAGCATCGGTGAGACGGTGAGCCAGCTCCTCCAGCGGCACCGTTATGTCAACGAATTCCTGAAGCCAGCTGAGGGGTATGCGCATCTCCTCCTCCTACTACTAAAACTGCTCGAGGAAGCGGAGGTCATTCTGGTAGAAGAGGCGGATATCGTCTATGCCGTAGCGGATCATGGCGATGCGCTCGATGCCCAGGCCGGCAGCGAAACCGGTGTACCGCTCCGGGTCGTAGCCCACGTTGGCCAGGATCTGGGGGTGAACCATACCAGAGCCCAGGATCTCCAGCCAGCCCGTATGGCCACAGATGCGACACCCAACACCGCCGCACTGGAAACAGTCGATGAGCACGTCCATCCCCGGCTCCACGAAGGGGTAGTACTCGCAGCGGAAGCGGACGCGACGCTCGGGCCCGAAGATGCGGCGTGCGAACTCGGCCAGAGTGCCCTTCAGGTCGGCCATGCCCAGGCCCTCGTCCACGGCCAGCACCTCCACCTGGGTGAGCATCCATTCGTGGGTGGGGTCGGTGGCCTCATACCTATAACACTTGCCGGGGGAGACGATGCGGATGGGGGGCGAGTGGGTCTCCATATACCGTATCTGATTGGGGCTAGTATGGGTGCGCAAGAGCATGGGCATCTCGCCATTGCGCCGATAATCTATCCACAGGGTAGCCCACAGGTCCCGTGCCGGGTGGTCCTTGGGAATGAGGAGGGCCTCGAAGTTGTAGTAATCCCACTCCACCTCCGGCCCCTCCACCACCTGGAAGCCTAGGGAGCGGAAGCAATCCAGCACATCCCTCAGGGTCTGGGTGATGGGGTGCAAACGCCCCACGGGCAGGGGCCGGCCTGGCAGGCTGACGTCCACCCGGCTGGCGGCCAGGGCGCGGGCCAGCGACTCCTCCTGCAAGCGCTGCCGCCGTTCTTGATAGGCCGCTTGCAACTCCTCTTTGAGGCGGTTAGCGTGGGATCCCAGCAGGCGTCGCTCCTCCAACGGCAGAGAGGCTAGCCCCCGCAGCACCTGCGTCAAGCGGCCCTTACGCCCCAAGAAGGTCTGCCACCAAGCGTCCAGCTGGGCCTCATCCTCAGCCGCCAGCAGCGCTGAGCGGGCCTGGGACTCTATCTCCTCCAGCTCGCGCAGAGAGGACATGGCACCGGCCGCAGCGCCATTATCCCCATCCACACGCCTAAGGTCAACTGAGCCGCTGCTTGACAGCCCATGTCTAGGAGGTAAGATGACCATAGCCAGGCCCAAAAAGGAGGAGAAGCGATGGCCATGCGTGCTTATGTCCTCATCGAGGCAGCGGTGGGCAAGGCCAGGAGTGTGGCGGAGGGGGTGCAGAAGCTGAACCTGGCCGAGGCGCGGGTCATCTCGGTGGATGCCGTCACCGGCCCCTTCGACGTCATCGCCCTCCTGGAAGCCGATGACCTGGACAGGTTGGGCAGGGCAGTAACGGAGGGCATACAGCAGGTGGACGGCGTGCAGCGCACCACCACCTGCCTCGTGGTGAGGCTCAGCACCTAAGAAGGCCATGATCAGCGTTGAGGAGGCTCTCCAGCGCATCCTGGACTGCGTAGAGCCCCTAGAGGCGGAGGAGAGGCCCATCGTAGAGGCCTTGGGCCAGGTCCTAGCTGAGGACGTCGTCTCTCCTCTAGATGTCCCCCCCATCGACAACTCGGCTATGGACGGCTACGCTGTGCGGGCCGTGGATACCATAGGGGCAGCGCCCGACCGTCCTGTGCAGCTGACGGTGATAGGCGAGGTGGCAGCGGGATACTCCTTCCCAGGGGAGGTGAGGGAGAAAGAGGCCGTTCGCATCATGACGGGGGCCCCCATCCCTCCTGGAGCCGATGCCGTTGTGCCCTTCGAGGATACCGATGAGGCCTTCAGAGATGCCCCTTCTCGGGCCCGCCGCCTCCGCCGCGGCCATATACGTATCTTCAAGGAGGTGGCAGCGGGGGCCAACGTGCGACGGGCCGGCGAGGACATCCGGCGGGGTGAGGTGGTGTTAAGGGCAGGCACTGTCCTCCGGGCCTCGGAAATAGCTGTCCTGGCAGCCCTGGGGCGGGACCGGGCCCGCGTCATCAAGCGGCCGGTGGTAGCTATCATCTCCACGGGCGATGAAGTGGTACGCCCGGGGCGCTCCAAGGGCCCAACCCAGGTATACGACAGCAACGCCTATGGGGTGGCAGCCTTGGTGCGCAGATACGGGGGCATCCCACGGGTGCTGGGCATCGCCCGGGACAACGTCTCCGCCCTGCGGGCCAAGATCCAGCGCGCCATGGACGCCGATTTGGTGGTGACCTCCGCTGGCATCTCGCGCGGCTATTACGACGTGGTAAAGGAGGTGCTAGCGGAGGAAGGCGAGATCGACTTCTGGACGGTGGCCATGAAGCCTGGCAAGCCCCTGGCCTTCGGCTGGTTCTGGCGCAAGGAGAGGCGAGTGCCCCATCTCGGTCTGCCTGGCAACCCCGTCAGCGCCCTCCTCGTCTTCGAGCTCTTTGGTCGGCCGGCCCTTATGAAGATGATGGGTAAGAAGGACTGGTCACGTCCCCGTGTGCGGGCCATCGCCGAGGAGCGCATCGACACGCGCACCGATGACCGGGTCTTCCTGGCCCGTTGTATCGTCACCAAGAGAGATGGGCGATATTATGCGCGCCTCACCGGGCCCCAGGGCTCCGGCATCCTCACCTCTCTGGCGCGGGCCAACGGCGTGACCTTCATCCCGCCGCAAAAGCGCATCGTGGAGCCTGGCGAGGAGATAGAGGTGATTATGCTCGACTGGAGCCACGGGGAGGAGTGGGGCACTGAGCCAGGCTTCGTCGCCCAACAGCTAAGCGCGTGAGGAGGGGAAGCATTGTCCCAGGAGGAGCGTGACCCAGAGGTGGAGCTGGTGGTGGACGGCCGCCCCCTATCTCTGGCCCCCTTCGTGCGCCAGATCCTAGCCTCCACCATCTTGGGCATGGTGAGCACCCTCAAGGGAGCGGAGAACGCCCAAGAGGTGAGCATCCGCGTGCGACGGCCCAGCTAGGCCAGGATGACGAACCGCTGGAAGCGGTCGGTGGCCTCTCCCCACTCCACATCCACCTGCTCTACACGGGCAGCCGGGGGGCCCGAGCGCAGGAACTCCAGGAGCTGCTCCAGGTCGTCCCGCTGCCCCTCGGCCACCACCTCCACCGAGCGGCCATCGGGGAGGTTCCGCACGTAGCCCACCAGCCCCAGGAACCGGGCCCGACGCCAAACGAAGTCCCGGAACCCGACGCCCTGGACCCGGCCTCGGACGATGGCCCTGAGGGCCGCCTTCCCCTCCACCGCAGCTATCGCTTTCAGGGGCTCAGCACCGAGTCTAGCGCCTCTTCTACCAGGGGCAATGGCACATCGCTGGTGACCACGGGGCGGCCGACGTCCTTAAGGAGCACCCAGCGCAAACGCCCGTGCTGCACCTTCTTGTCCAGGGCGAGCGCCTGCCACAGGGCTTCCTTGGGCACGCCCCCCACGCTGGTGGGGAGGCCGAACCGCTCAAGGAGGCGCCGTTGGCGATGTAAAAGATGGGGAGGGGTGAGGCCCAGGCGCAGGCCGAGATGGGCGGCAGCCATCATGCCTACGGATACGGCTTCCCCATGGTAGAGGCGGGAATAGCCAGTGGCCGCCTCCAGGGCATGGCCCACGGTATGACCATAATTGAGGATGGCCCGCCGCCCCGACTCCTCCCGCTCGTCCTCGGCCACCACCATGGCCTTGACGGCGGCAGAGCGGGCCACCGTCTCGGTGATAGCCTCCTTCTCCAGGGCCAACAGCGCCTCTGCCCGGTCCTCCAGCAGGTCCAGCAGCCCAGGGTCAGCAACGAGGCCGTGCTTAATAGTCTCTGCCCAGCCCGTGGCTACCTCGCGAGGAGATAAGGTGGTCAGGGTAGAGAGGTCGGAGACCACCACAGCCGGATGATGGAAGGCCCCCACCATGTTCTTGGCCTTTGGGTGGTTGACGGCCACCTTGCCCCCGATGGCCGCGTCTACCATGGCCAGGAGGGTGGTGGGAGCATGCACCAGTGGCATGCCGCGGGCATAGATGGCGGCCACGAAGCCCGCCAGGTCGGTGACCATGCCACCCCCCAAGGCCACCATCACATCCCCTCGCTCTGCCCGGTGCGCCACCAACCAGTCCAGGAGACGAGTAGCCATAGCCATGTCCTTGCTCTCCTCGCCTGGAGGAACAGTGGTGGCTACTGTCGGCAGGTTCGCCCTTTCCAGGGAGGCTATGGCCCTCTGGCCGTGAAGGCGGAACACCGTCTCATCGCTCACCAAGAAGACGCGCCCCCCGAGGCCAGCCACCAGCTCCCCCAGCCGGTCCAGGAGGTCCCAGCCCACGTAGACTGGGTAAGGGCCCGAGGATATGCTTACCACGCACGCCGCGCCAGCGAAGAGGGCCTCGGGGGCAAGGCGCTCCCCTCCTCCCTCAACACCAGCCGAGAAACGACGCCACGCGCGCACTACTTCCCTGGCCACCTCCTCGGGCGATAGGCGGTCGGTGTGGATGGTGTGGTCAGCCAAAGCGTACAGGTGCTGTCGGCGGGCCTTGAGGGCCATGATGCGCCGCAGGGGATCCCTCCCCTGCAGGAGGGGGCGTTCAGGCGCCTCCCCTCCTTGCAGGCGGGCTAGGATGATCTGGGGGCGGGCCTCCAGACAGACCACAAACCCCTGTCGGGCCATCAGCTGGCGGTTCTGGGGCCGGAGGACGATGCCGCCACCTGTGGCCACCACCACCCTTCGACGGGCTGCGGCACGGCCTAAGGCCCTGGCCTCCGCTTCCCGGAACCAGGCCTCGCCCCAGCGACGGAAGATCTGGGGGATGGGCAGTCCCGCCTCCTCTTCCACCATGGCATCGGTGTCCAGGGCCTCCCAGCCCAACATCTGCGCGGCCAGATGGGCCACACAGCTCTTGCCTGTGCCCGAAAACCCAATGAGGAAGATGCGTTCCGGCCTTTTCATCCTCCGCGATGGCCCCGGAGCCCTATGGTCTGAACATAGGCCCGATAGTTACGCTGAACCTCCTCCAAAGAGTCGCCTCCAAACTTCTCCAACACCGCTTGGGCCAGGACAAAGCACACCATGGCCTCAGCGATGACCCCAGCCGCAGGCACAACGCAGATATCCGAACGCTCGTAATGGGCCTCCACCGTCTGGCCAGTGCGTAGGTCTACCGAAGGCAAGGGACGAGGGAGGGTAGCGATGGGCTTGATGGCCCCTCGCACCACGATGGGCTGGCCATTGGTAACGCCGCCCTCTAGGCCACCAGCGCGATTGGTGGCCCGCCGCCACGGCTGTCCCTCCCACTCATCAGGAGGGAGGATGAGGTCGTGGGCCTGGGAGCCCGGCAGGTGGGCCAGGGCGAACCCGCCCCCTATCTCCACACCCTTGACGGCATTGATGCTCATGATGGCCTGGGCCAAACGTCCGTCCAGCTTGCGGTCCCAGTGGACATATGAGCCGAGGCCCATGGGCACGCCCGTAGCCCACACTTCGAACACCCCACCTAGGGTGTCTCCTGCCTCCTTGGCAGCCTCTATGGCCTGCACCATACGCTTGGAAGTCTCAGGGTCAGCGCAGCGCACAGGGGAGGCCTCCACCGCTACCCAATCGGGCTCGCCGTCGCGGGCGGGAGCGACGACAGGGCCGATGGCCACTGTGTGGCTGTGGACCGAGATACCCAACTCCGCCAGCAGCCGACGGCAGATGGCCCCTACGGCCACCCGGGCCGCCGTCTCCCGCGCCGAGGCCCGCTCCAGCACGTTACGCACATCGTCGAACCCATACTTCATGGCCCCCACCAGGTCAGCGTGGCCGGGACGCAGCCTAGTAACGGGCTTGCCCACCTCCGCCCCTGGCTCCACCCGCATCACATCCCGCCACTCCTCCCACACCCGGTTGCGGATGAGGACCGATATGGGGCTCCCCAATGTGCGTCCGTGACGGACGCCAGCTAGGATCTCGGCGTGGTCCTGCTCCAGTTCCTGACGTTGGCTGCGGCCATACCCCAGCTGGCGGCGGCGTAGATCGACATCCAGGTCATCAGAGGTGAGGGGGAGCCCGGCAGGCATCCCCTCCAGGATGACCACCAGGCCCTGGCCATGGGACTCGCCAGCCGTGAGGAAGCGAAGGGAAGTCATCCTCTACCTCCCGCCAACCGCCATCAGGGGCTCTACGGCCAGGGGCTCGCCCTCGGGGCCCAGGCGGTAACGGCCTCCAAAATGGTCAACGATCTGTTTGGGGGTCCAGGTGTCCCAGTCCACCCGACGGGCCGCCTCCCGGTGGGCAGCCGTGCTCAGGATGCAACGCAACTGAGGTCGCCCGGTCTGGTCGCGGTAGGGCGTGTAAATGTCCACCTGTGCCCAGGGCAGGCGTACGTTGGGGATGTCGTATAGGAGCATCTCTAAAGCCTTAGCGGTGAGGGACATCCCCTGCTCTAGAGGGTTACGCACCTCCCGCCACTCCCCATCTATCATCTGGAATTCCCCCTCGGCTAGCAGACGTACCCGGATATGGTCGGTATCTAGGGATACCAGCTCTATGCCTTGTATTCCCCGCCACACAGGAGGCGGTACATCGCGGGGCCGCTTCATGGTCCGCCACTGCTCTAAGGCCTCCTGAACCACCTGGCGCAAGACGTCCAGGTCGCCAGCGGCGATGGCCCGTCGGTACGCCAGCTGGGCACGCGTCCCCTGAACGATGACCCAGGAGATGAAGAGGAAGACGATGCTGAGGCCCAGTAGCGCCCACTCCATCCCTTACCCACCCCCTTGCGAGGCGGAGGCCAGGGCCCTGCGGGCGGCCTCCATCATCACCTCCAGGGGGGGCTGCAGCCCCGTCCAGAGGGCGAAGGACTCAGCCCCCTGATAGACCAGCATGGCCAGGCCATCCACGGCCCTTGCCCCCCGCTCCCACGCCATGCGCACCAGGGGGGTGGGCTGAGGACCGTAGACCAGGTCGAACACGAAAGCCTGCCCGGGGATGAGCTCTGGCGGCAGGGGCGACTTATCGGCCTCTGGTGTGCCCGGCATGCCCAGGGTGGTACAGTTGACGATAAGGTCCCATACGGGGCCGGCATCTTGGAGGGCTGAGTAAGTAAGGGGGATAGAGCGCACCACCGTGCGTCGGGCCAGAGGGCGAAGGGCCTCGGCCAGGCGGAAGGCCCGGTGATATGTGCGGTTGGCAATCACCACCATGGCCGCCTGTTGCTGGACCAGGGCCAAGGCCACGGCTCTTGCCCCTCCACCAGCCCCTAGCACCAGCGCCCTTGCGCCCTGGGCCTGGAACCCGGCCTCTTGAAGGGCCCTCAGGAAGCCGGCCACATCGGTGTTATAGCCCACCAGTCGGCCATCGCGGTGGACGATGGTGTTCACCGCCCCAGCCTCCCGAGCTGTGCGGTCCAGTTCGTCCAGCAGCTCTATGACGGCCTCCTTATGGGGGACCGTTACATTGGCCCCCAGCCGGTCAGGAAGGCGTAAAGATGCTACCACCTCCCCGAGACGATGGGGCGGCGTCTCCCACCGTTCATAGCGCACCTCCAGGCCCAAGGCATCGAAGGCCGCCTGCTGGAAGATGGGCGATAGGCTGTGGCCTAGGGGATACCCGATGACGCCTACTAGCTTCACGTTCCCTCCTCACTGACCATAGCGCTGGACGTTGCGCACATGCTCATCCCAAGTCCTAGCGAAGGCATGGGTGCCATCGGGCCTGGCGACAAAGAACAGATAATCGGTCTCAGAAGGCCTGACGACAGCCCAGATGGAGTCCAGGCTAGGGCTGGCTATGGGCCCCGGGGGTAGCCCAACCACCAGATACGTATTATAGGGGGACGAGACCCTTAAGTCTTCCAGGGTGAGGGACCTCTTCCAGTAGCCGTAACGCTCCACGCTCCCCGGGAGCTGGGCCACAGCATATTGGACGGTGGGGTCAGCCTCCAGAGGAATGCCCAGCTCTAGCCGCCTCAGGAACACCTGGGCGATAATGGGCCTCTCCTCGGCCACAGACGTTTCCCTTTCCACTATGGAGGCCAGGGTAAGCAACTGGTGAATGGTAAGACCCTTGCGCGCCGCCTCCTGCTGCAGCTCCGGAGTGAGCACCTGCGCCATAGCACCCAACATGGTGCCCACCACGTCCTCGACGGCAGTACCTACGGGGAATAGGTAGGTGGCGGGGAAGAGATACCCCTCCAGAGGGCTGGAGGGGTCCAGGCCCCGCAAGATGGGGAACCGATCTTGATAGGGCCCAGCTACTGCTGCTGCCAGAAACGCCTCGGCAGAGGCGATGCCCGCCTCCTCCACCGCCCGTGCGATCTCCTCTAGGCGCCATCCCTCCACCACGGTGACCTTTCTGGTGGCGAACCGCCCATAACGCATGGCCTGGAGCACCTCCAGGCTGGACATCCCCGGGGAGAGCTCGTAGATCCCCGCCTGGAGGAGGCCTTGGTACCCCAGGAGAACGGCTAGGGTGCGGAACTGGGCCTCATCGGCGATGATACCTGCTTCCTTAAGCTTGCGGGCCACGTCTGCCACCCCGTCCCCTTCCTCCACCTTCACCAGATGCCGGATGGCAGGCACGCTCCCTGCCTGCCTAGGGGGTGGGAGGACCCCCAACGAGCGCGGGCTCAGGTACACCTGCCACGCAGCGAGGCCCACTAGCGCCAGGGCGGCCAGGGCCGCCATCGGCCCCCATACCCTCAAGGGCTCACCTCCGCAGGCCGCGCAGGTGGTCTAGATAGGACTGGAGGATGATGGCTGCCGCCAGGGCGTCCCGCCGCTCCTTGGGGTGACGGGGCCCTAGGCGGCGCTGGGCCTCCACCGTGCTCAGCCGCTCGTCCCACGTCTCCACTGGGATGGGTATGCGGGCCGAGATCTCTTGCACCAAGGCCATCACCCGCTGCCCCTGGAGCCCCAAGGCACCCGTCATAGAGATGGGCAGGCCCACTACTAGCAGGTCGGCCTTCTGCTCGTGGACGAGGCGGGCCACGGCCTCCACGGGGTCGGGATGGGCAGGCACAGTGGCCAAGGGGATGGCCACCAGGGCCCGGTCGTCTGCTATGGCCACACCGATGCGCCTCTCACCTATGTCCACGGCCAAGATGCGCAACTCAGCTCTCCCCTCGCAGGATGCGCCGCAGGATGTCGGGGGCCTGGGCCAGAGCCTCATCTAGCTTCTCTGGGTCACGCCCCCCACCCTGGCCCAGGTCAGGGCGTCCTCCTCCCCCTCCCTGGGCCACCGCCGCCACCCTTCTCACCAGCTCCCCGGCCTGCACTCTGGATGTGAGGTCCTGAGTGACGATGGCGAGGAAGGCCGGACGGCCATCGATGATGGCCCCCAGGACGGCCACCCCTGAGCCCAACTGGGTGCGCACAGCATCTCCTAAGTAGCGAAGGGCGTCCATGCTGGGGGCCTCTACCTTAGCGCTCAGGAAACGGACTCCCTCCACATCCCGAGCTTGCTGAACCAGGGCCTGAGGTGAGGGGCCCGAGGCCAGAGACCGCTCAAGGTCCCTTATGCGACGGCGTAAGGAGTCCATCTCCTGCATAAGGGCCTCTATACGATGGCTGAGGTTGTGGCGGGAGGTGCCCAGACGGGCGGCCAAGGCCTCCAGCTCGTCCAAGCTGCGGCGCACATGGGCGACGGCCTCCCGGCCGGTAAGGGCCTCGATGCGGCGGATGCCAGAAGCCACCGACATCTCGTCCACGATGACCAGGAGGCCGATGTCGCCTGTGCGGCGGCAGTGGGTTCCACCGCAGAGCTCCATGCTGAACCTAGGGGCGACGGAGTTGATCTCCACTACCCTCACCTGCTCCCCATATTTCTCACCGAAGAAGGCCAGGGCCCCCTCTTGGATAGCCTGTTGGAACGTGGTATAGCGGGTCTCCACCGGCAGATTCTGGCGGATCTTCTCGTTGACCAGGGCCTCCACCTGGGCTATCTCCTCGGCGGTCAGGGCCTGGGGATGGGTGAAGTCGAATCGGAGGCGGTCGGGCGCCACCAGGGAGCCGGCCTGTCGCACATGGGGGCCTAGGACGTGGCGGAGGGCGGCATGCAGGAGATGGGTGCCCGTGTGGTTACGCATCACGTCCTCCCGGTGCCGACGGTCGACGCGTGCCAGCACCGTCTGCCCCTCCTCCAGGGCACCTCTCTCCATATAGCCCCAGTGGAGGATGACTCGCCCTTGGGCCTGGGCCGACCAGCCATCCTCGTGCTGGAGGAGGCCTTCGTCCATAGCCTTAGTGTCCACCACCCGGAAACGAGCGGAGCCATCAGCGCTCACGATCTCCCCCACGTCGCCCACCTGGCCACCCCCTTCAGCGTAGAAGGTGGTCTGGGACAGGATGATGGCCCCCTCCTCTCCCTCCGCCAGACGACGGCGCAGGCGCCCCTGGCTGAAGCCATGCAGCACCTTTGCCTCCACCTCCAACGCCTCGTAGCCCAGGAAGGTGGTCTCCTGGAGCTGCCTCTCCACCTGCCCCATTGGGCCAGTCACCGCGGGGATTGTATACGACCCTACAGGGGATGTGGCACGGGCCCGCTCCCTCTGCTCCTCCATGAGGCGGTGGAACCCGTCCTCGTCCAGGGATATGCCCCTCTCGGCGGCGATCTCCCGCGTGAGCTCCATAGGAAATCCGTAGGTATCGTGGAGCTGGAAGACCTCCGGGGCCCCGAGGATGTCTCCCGGCGCCATGCCTCGGAGCAGCTCCTCCAACATGGCCAGCCCACGACGCAGGGTCTCGCGGAACCTTTCCTCCTCTTGGTGGATGGTGCGGAGGATGAACTCCCTCTGGCGTACCAACTCCGGGTAGGCGGTGCCCATCAGGTGGATCACCGCCTCCGCCACCTGGGAGAGGAAGGGCTCCTCCAGCCCCAAGTAACGGTGCCCGAAGTAAACAGCACGACGCAGGATCCGACGCACCACATAGCCCCGTTCTTCATTAGAGGGGACCACAGGGGTCAGCTCGTCGCCGATGAGGAAGGTGACGGCGCGGGCATGCTCCGCCACCACCCGCATGGCCCTATCCCAACGGGGGTGGTGTCCGTAAGGGCGGCCGCTCAGGTCCTGTACGCGCCGCAGAATGGGGAGAAAAAGCTCAGTATCGTACACGGTGACCAGACGCCCCCGATCCCATCCCTCCCCTTGGAAGAGGACGACAGCAGAGAGACGCTCGAGACCCGCCCCCGTATCGATGTTGCGGCGGGGTAGAGGGGTAAGGGAGCCATCGGGATGGCGAAAGTAGGTCATAAACACCAGGTTCCAGATCTCCAGGAAACGGGGGCAGTCGTGGGCGGGCTCACAATGGGGCCCGCAGCCGAACTGGGGGCCGAAGTCATAGTGGATCTCGGAGCAGGGGCCACACGGCCCCACGGGCCCCGAGTACCAGAAGTTGTGCTCCTCGCCGTACCGCCTTATGCGTTCCGAAGGCAACCCCATCTGCTGCCATAGCTGAAAGGCCTCGTCATCATCTGTGTACACAGCTGCCCACAGCCGTTCCTTGTCCAGCCCCAACACCTGAGTGACGTATTCCCAGGCCCAAGCGATGGCCTCCGCCTTAAAGTAGTCGCCGATGGAGAAATTGCCTAGCATCTCAAAGAAGGTGAGGTGGGAGGCATCGCCCACTGAGTCGATGTCGGTGGTTCGGAAGCACTTCTGCACGCTGGTAAGGCGGGGATGCGGAGGAGGGGCCTGGCCTGTGAAGTAGGGCTTGAACTGGACCATGCCGGCGCTGGTGAAAAGGAGCGTTGGATCGCCAATGGGAACCAACGGAGCACTGGGGACGCGCCGGTGCCCGCGCGCCTCAAAAAAGGCCAAGAACGACTCACGTATCTCCAATGGGCCCATCCGATGCGGATTATATCATGCCCCCTCCCTGCCCCCTAGACTTGACACCTATCTCCGAGCCCAGATAGGATGAAGGCGCCCGCCCAGGAACCGGTAGGGAGTTGTAGCGAGATGGTGCGAGGGCGTGTGGATCCACAGGCCAAGCTAAGAGCCTTAGAACGGCGCTGGCGCCAGATCCTCCACCAGCGATTGGAGACATGGGCCCAGCTACAGGAAATGGGGGTGGCGGTGGAGGATCCTCTCACTGTGTCCATAGGCCCCGAGGTGCAATTGGGCCCAGACACAGTCATATATGCCAACACGGTGGTGACTGGCCGCACCGTGGTGGGCCGGGGCTGCCACCTGGGGCCTAACACCATCATCGTCGATTCCATCATCGGCGATGGGTGCCGAGTGGTGGCCTCGGTGGTAGAAGGGGCGGTGTTGGGCCAGGAGGTGCAGGTGGGGCCCTTCGCCCACATCCGCCATGGCTCACATCTCGAGGACGGGGTGCGGGTGGGCAACTACGCAGAGGTCAAGAACTCCCGCCTCGGCAAGGGGACTCAGGTGAACCACTTCAGCTATGTGGGCGACGCCCAAGTGGGGGAAGGCGTCAACATAGGGGCCGGAACCGTCACCTGCAACTTCGATGGGCACCAGAAGCATCAGACGGTCATCGAGGATAGGGCCTTCATCGGCAGCGGCACCATGCTAGTGGCGCCAGTGCGGGTGGGCGAGGGGGCCATAACGGGGGCAGGCTCGGTGGTGGTGAGGGACGTGCCTGCAGGGGCCACGGTGGTGGGGGTGCCGGCGCGCCCTTTGACCCGTAGGGGCGCCGGGGACGGCGGTGGACGGCAGTAGCTGGCTTGCTCTGTCCTTTCTCTTCCTCTCCCTCCTCCTGACAGCCATGGTAACTCCGCCCGTGGTGCCGCTGGTGCACCATGGGCGGGGCCTGGGGCCAAGGGGCTGCCCCACCTACGCCGACCTGGTGCGCGCGGCCACGGCCATCATGGCTGCTGCCTCTGCCCTTTGGCTCACGACGCGATGGCACGGCCTTTGGGCATGGCCCCTAGGCAGCGTCCTGGCCCTGGCCACGTGGGGAGGGGGCTCTCTGCTGGCCATGGCGTGGGGCCGTGTTTTGCCCAAGGAAGGAGCAGCGTGGAGGGCATGGGCCACCCTAGCCCAGTTCCTGTCCCACTCCCTCCTCCCAGACGGTAAGGGCTCCCCCTCATTAGTAGATGCTGTCTCCCACCTCTTGGGGGTCACCCCTTCCACCGCCCAAGCGGCCATGATCAGGGCGGTGATGGACTTGGGGACCACCACAGTGCGAGAGGTGATGGTGCCCCGCATCGACATCGTGGCGGTGGACGCCGAGGCCGATCTGCAAGAGGTGGCCGAGACCATCGTCCGCCGCGGCTTCAGCCGCATCCCCGTCTACAAGGAGACCATCGACAACATCATAGGGATGGTCCATGCCCGGGAAGTCCTCCGCCTCCTGGTGGACAAGGCAGGGCCCGTAAAGGTGCGAGATGTGGCTCGGCCCGCTTACTTCGTCCCCGAGACCAAGCGCGTCCTGGAGCTGCTCACGGAGATGCAAAAACATCGCTTTTCCATCGCCATAGTAGTGGACGAGTATGGGGGCACGGCAGGCCTGGTGACCCTGGAGGACTTGTTGGAGGAGATCGTGGGGGAAATCGTGGACGAGTTCGATGTGGAGGAGGAGCCCGTCCAGCGTCTCAGCGAGGACGAGGCCGTGGTGGACGCTCGCGTCAGCACGGAGGTGCTGGAGGAGCTCTTCGGCGTGCGGCTGGAGGGGGATGAGTTCGAGACGGTGGGGGGCTTCATATACCACCGGCTGGGCCGCATGCCCGTCACGGGGGACCAGGTGGAGGTGGACGGCCTCCTCCTCAGGGTGCTGTCGGTGACGGGAAGGCGTATCCGCAGGGTGCGGATAACCCGAACCAGAGGCCCCTCCCAGATGTGACCTTGCCTGACTCGTTACCCATGCTACAATCTGGCTTCAGGCCATGGAGGAGACATCTTTCTGGGTAGCCTTCAGCCGCATCCCGGGCATCGGCCGCGCCCGTATCCAGATGCTCGAGGCATACTTCGGCAGCCTCGCCCAGGCATGGCGGGCCGATGCCAGCGAGCTGCGGGCAGCGGGGCTGGATGCCCGCACGGTGGCCCAAGTGATGCAAAAGCGCCCTACCATCTCTCCCGAGAGGGAGATGGAGAGGCTGACCCGCTTGGGCGTCACCGCCCTCACTTGGCGCCACCCCGACTACCCGCCCCTACTGCGGGAGATAAGCGACCCTCCGCCCGTCCTCTACGTGCGTGGCCATCCCGCCACTCTCAAAGGGGTGGCGGTGGCTGTGGTGGGGACGCGACGCCCCACGGCTTATGGCCGCCAGGTGGCCACCCAGCTATCCCTTGCTCTGGCACAGGCCGGCATAACAGTCGTCAGCGGCCTGGCCCGAGGCATCGATGCAGCCGCCCACACCGCTGCCCTCGAGGCCCGTGGCACTACGGTGGCTGTCTTGGCCTGTGGCCTGGACCTGGTATACCCCCCAGAACATGTGGACCTGGCCCGGCGCATCTTGGAAAGAGGGGCCCTGGTGAGCGATTACCCTCTGGGCACCCAGCCCCGGAGCGAGTACTTCTTCCGTCGCAACCGCATCATGTCCGGCCTGAGCCTGGGGGTGTTGGTGGTGGAAGGCGATATCGATAGCGGCGCCCTCATCACCGCCAAATGGGCGGTGGAACAGGGCCGGGACGTCTTCGCTGTCCCTGGCCCCATTTACTCTCCCCAGAGCCGGGGACCCCACTGGCTCATACAACAGGGGGCCAAGCTAGTGCAACAGGCCGAGGACATCCTGGAGGAGCTCAATGTGAGTGCCGTCACCGCCCTTCAGGCCCCTCCCCGCCAGGGGCCGCGCCCACAGCCCCCCTTAGAGGGGGTGGAAGGCCAGCTATTACAGCTCCTGACTCATGAGCCCCGCCATGTGGACGAGGTGTGCCACCTCTCCGGGTTGCCCGTAGCAACCGTTAGCAGCACATTGGCTATCCTAGAATTGAAAGGCCTGGTGCAACAGGTAGGTGCTATGACCTATGTGCGCGCTCCCCACGCGCCCTGACGGCCAAAGCAAAGCCGACGGCGATGGGCACGACCTCGTGGTGGTGGAGTCCCCGGCCAAGGCCCGCACCCTTGCCAACATCTTGGGGCGGGGTTACGAGGTCTTACCCTCTCTCGGCCATGTGCGCGACCTCCCCAAGCGCGGCCTAGGCGTGGATGTGGGGAAAGGTTTCCTGCCCACCTACGTCCTCATCAAGGAGAAGGAGAAAGCCCTCCGCCGCATAAAGGAGGCCGCCCAACGGGCCCGCACCATCTACCTGGCTACGGACCCCGACCGCGAGGGGGAGGCCATCGCTTGGCACCTTTTGCAAGCCGCCGACCTAGCCCGGCGGCCATACAAGAGGGTGGTCTTCCACGAGATCACCTCCCAGGCCATCCAGGACGCCTTTCGTCACCCGCGGGACATCGATATGCACCTGGTGGAGGCCCAGCAGGCGCGCCGCATCCTCGACCGTCTGCTGGGCTACCTTCTGAGCCCCTTCCTATGGCGGAAGGTGCGGGGCGGTCTGTCCGCCGGGAGGGTGCAATCGGTAGCCCTCCGCCTTTTGGTGGAGAGGGAGCGGGAGATCCAGGGCTTCTCCCCCCAAGAATACTGGACCATCCACGCTATCCTGGCCAAGGACGATGCCTCCTTCCGTGCCCGCCTGGTGGGGTACATCGACGACAAGGGCAAGCTAGAGATCCCCAATGAGGCGGAGGCCCAGCGCCTGGTGTCGCTCCTGTCCTCCGCCACCTACCGGGTGACCAAATTTGACAAACGGGTGCAGCCCCGCCGGCCCCCTCCACCCTTCATCACCAGCACCCTGCAGCAGGAGGCAGCCCGTCGGCTGGGGTTCAGTGCCCAGAAGACCATGGCCATCGCCCAGCAACTATATGAAGGGATCCCTCTCGGCGACCAAGGCGAGATAGGCCTCATCACCTACATGCGCACCGACTCCACCCACCTGGCCCAGGTGGCCGTAGAGGAGGCCCGCCGCTTCATTCTCCAGCGGTTCGGTAAGGAGTTCCTACCGACAAGCCCTCGCCAGTATAAGACCAAGGTCAAGAACGCCCAGGAGGCCCATGAGGCCATAAGGCCCACATCCATCTTCCGCGAACCTGAATCCATCCGCCCCTACCTGACCGATGACCAGTTCCAGCTCTATCGCCTTATCTGGCAGCGGACAGTGGCCTGCCAGATGGCCGACGCCCGCAGCGAGGTGCGGTCAGCGGACATCGCAGCCGAGGCACCAGGCGAGAGGGGGTTGCTACTGAGGGCCTCCAGCTCCGTCCTCGTTTTCCCGGGCTATCGCCAGCTTTACAGCGAGGGCTCTGATGAGGAGGAAGAGGATGAAGAGAGCCTGGAGCTGCCTCCACTGGCCCCAGGCGACGTGCTGGCGTTGCTGGGCCTCGAGCCTCGTCAGCATTTCACCGAGCCCCCACGTCGTTATACCGAGGCAGCGCTAATCAAGGCCTTGGAGGAGAAGGGGATCGGTCGCCCCAGCACCTATGCCACCATTATCGCCACCCTGCTGGAGAGGGGCTATGTCGTTCGCGAGGGCCGCCACTTGCGCCCCACGGAGCTGGGCATGGTGGTGGCCGACATGCTGGTGCAATACTTTCCCCAGTTCGTGGACGTGGAGTTTACCGCCGAGATGGAGGATCGGCTGGATGAGATCGCCCGCGGCGAGCGGCCGTGGCAGCCGGTGGTGCAAGGCTTCTATGTGCCCCTGCAGGCCGCATTGCAACGGGCGGAGGCAGCGCCCAAGGCCATGCAGGTCACCGACGAGAGCTGCCCTCAATGCGGGAGTGCCTTAGTAGTGCGCTGGGGGCGGCGAGGCCGCTTCCTGTCCTGCTCCACCTTCCCGCAGTGCCGCTTCTCCCGCCCCATAGAAGGGGAGGAGAGGCCCTTATCCGACTACCGTTGCCCCGAGTGTGACTCCCCCATGGTGGTCAGGGAGGGGCGTTACGGCCGCTTCCTGGCCTGCTCCCGCTTCCCCCAATGCCGGGGTCGCCGCCCCCTGGGTACCGGCGCCTCCTGCCCTAAGTGTGGTGGGGAGCTGGTGGAGCGGCGCGCCCAGCGTCGCCGTCCCTTCTATGGCTGCTCCCGTTATCCAGAATGCGATTACACCGTGAGACATCGCCCCCTGCCCGAGCCCTGCCCCGCCTGTGGTGGGCTCCTCCTGGCCCATGGCAGCCAGGGGGCCCGCTGCACCCAGTGCCACTGGCAGGGGGAGCCCCAGGCCCTCGCCGAGCCCACCTCCTGAGGCCTTTTATGGACTCCCTGCTGGACTCCTACCGCCGACACTTGCAGGGGCGAAACCTCTCCCCCTATACCATCCGGAACTACCTCTCCGACCTCTCCCACTTCCTCCAGTTCCTACAGGAGGAAGCCCTCTCCCTGCAGGCCCTCTCCCGCCAGGCCTTTCGCCATTACCTAGCACGGCTCTCACAAGACGGGGTGGCCCCAGCCAGCATCGCGCGCAAGGTGAGCACCATTCGCACTTTCCTGCGGTTCCTGGTGCAGGAAGGGCACCTGGAGCACGACCCCCTCTCAGGCGTGCGCGGACCCAAGAGGCCCCGACGCCTCCCAGCCTATCTCTCGCCGGAGCAGGTGACCGCCCTCATCGAAGCCGCCTCCGGCGCAAGCCCCGGTGAGCTGCGCGACCGCGCCCTCCTGGAGCTTCTCTACGCCTGCGGCCTTCGGGTGAGCGAGGTTACCGGACTGGACGTGGGCGATGTAGACCTTTTAGAGGGGATAGCCCGCGTGCGGGGCAAAGGCGGCAAGGAGAGGCTCGTCCTTATGGGGCGGCCAGCGGTGCAAGCCCTCCGCCGCTACTTGAGGGATGGGCGCCCGGCCCTCCTGCGCCAGCCCCACCAGCAGGCCCTGTTTCTCAACATGAGGGATGGACAACGCCTCTCTGCCCGCTCCGTCCAAGCCATCGTCCGCCGTTACGCCCAAAGGGCAGGCATCGACCGTCGCGTCTGGCCCCACCTGCTGCGCCACACCTTTGCCACCCACATGCTGGACGGAGGGGCCGACCTGCGGGTGGTTCAGGAGCTGTTGGGGCATGCCAGCCCCACCAGCACCCAGATCTACATGCACGTCACCCAGGAACACCAGCGGCGTCGCTACCTGGAGGCCTTCTACCACCAGATTCATCGTCCGCGAGAAGGATAGATAACCCCACTCAAGGCAGAGTGGAGCATATAGAGAGCTACTGTGGCTACCAGCGCCCCGAAGATGCGCCTAAGCACGTCTTCCGGCAGGAGATTGGCCACCGTGGCGCCAGCTGCGGAGGCGGCCATGGCCGGTAGGGCCACCCACCAGATCCCCCGCAAGCTCACCAGGCCGGCCCTCAGGTTGTTTAAAGTGCCCGCCAGGGCGATGACCGCGATGATGGCCAAGGCGGTTCCCTGAGCCGTCTGCTGGTCGACCCCCAACAGCAGCGCCATGGCCGGCACCACGATAAATCCCCCTCCTATTCCTAAGAGCCCGCTGAAGAGGCCAGCCCCTATCCCTATGAGCACTTCCATCCACCACTGGCCCATCTCCATCACCTCGTCAGCATGACCCCCGCCACGGCCAACATGGCCAGGCCGAAGAAGAGGCGCAGAGCCCGCTCCGAGAGCCTAGCCATGAGGCGAGCCCCGAGGAAGCCCCCAACAGCTCCGCCTAGGGCCATGGGAGGCACCAGCGCCCAGGCCACCTGCCCATCGATGCCATACCGGACGAGGGCCGATGAGGCCACCAACACGATGATGGCCAAGGAGTTGACGTGAGCCCGGTGTTGTCCAAACCCCAGCAGGTACACCAGGGCCGGCACCAGGACGATCCCACCCCCGATGCCCGCCAGCCCGCTAATGAAGCCACCCGCCAACCCCACCAATAAGGCCCGCCAGCCGAGGCCCAGGGTGGGAGAGGGAGCCTTGACCTCCATGGGTATAATTGTGAAGAAGCCCAACCTGTAGGGGCAAGGCGACACGTTGACACTCCCCCTCCCCCTTCCGTAGCATGACCCATGAAACGCAGGAGGTAGAGATGCGCATCGGTCTCTTTCAGTTCCCCAGCCGTGACCCATGGGCCACGGTAGAGCGCATTGTCCAGGCGGAGCAGGATGGCTTTCAGGGGGTCTGGTTCGCTCAGGTCATGGGCCCAGAGGTCCTCACCATATTGGCCCTGGCTGGGCCTCGGACCCAGCAGATCGAGCTGGGCACGGCAGTCATCCCAGTCTACTTGCGTCATCCCATCTTCCTGGCCCAGCAAGCGGCCACCGTCAACGCTGCCACCGGCGGCCGGCTGCGGCTGGGCATCGGGCCCTCCCACCGCATGGTGGTGGAGGAGATGTGGGGCTTAAGCTATGCCCGCGCCGCCCTTTACATGCGAGAATACCTGACGGTGCTACGGTCCCTCTTGACGCAAGGACAGGCCCAGTTTCAAGGCCGCTTCTTTAGAGTAAACGTCTCCTTGCAAATGCCTAAGGACGCGCCCCCAGTTCTTATCTCTGCCCTGGGCCCCCTTATGCTCAAGGTGGCAGGCGAGCTGGCCGACGGCACTATCACGTGGATGACCGGCCCCCGCGCCCTGGAGCAGCACGTTATCCCGGGCATCCGCAGGGCCGCAAAGGAAGCCGGGCGTGCAGACCCGCGGATCGTAGTAGGACTGCCCATCGCCCTCACCACCAACAAGGAAGCGGCGCGGGAGAGGGCAGCCCGCATCTTCCAGTTCTACGGCCAGCTCCCCAGCTACCGCCGCATGCTGGACCTGGAGGGCGCTGCGGCGCCTCAGGACGTGGCCATAATAGGCCAAGAGGCAGAGGTGGAAGGGGCCTTACGTCACCTGGCATCCATAGGTGTGACCGACTTCCTAGCCTCTATATTCCCCGGCGGCGATGGGCCCGACGATGAGTCCACGGCCCGCACGTGGGAGTTCCTGCGCTCTTTAGTGGGGCGGCTATAGGGCGAGGTGAGGCGGTGCGCCTGCTGGTGGTCCACGGCCCGAACCTGAACCTGCTGGGGCAACGCCAGCCCCAGCACTACGGCACCCTCACCTTGGCCGAGCTGGAGGATCGGATGCGCCAGAAGGCCCACCAGCTAGGGGTGGAGCTGGTCTTTTTCCAGAGCAACCATGAGGGAGAACTGGTGGACGTCATCCAGAGGGAAGGAGCACAAGCCGACGGCATTATCATCAACCCCGGCGCCCTTACCCACTACTCTTACGCCTTGCGGGACGCCCTGGAAGCAGTGGGGAAGCCCACGGTAGAGGTGCACCTGTCCAACATCCACGCCCGGGAGTGGTTCCGCCGCCGCTCCGTTATCGCCGATGTGGTCATGGGCCAGGTGGCCGGCCTGGGTTGGCGCGGCTACCTGGCAGCTCTGGAGGCCCTGGTATCTACCCTGCGCGACGAGGGGCGACCATGAAGGAGAGGTTGCAACGCCTGCGGGTGCGTATGGCAGAGGAGGGGCTGGATGCCCTCCTAGTGGGGAGCCCTGTGGAGGACATCTTCAAAACTTATGGGGCCAATCGGCGTTATCTCTCGGGCTTTACCGGCTCTGTGGGCTGGCTCCTAGTGGGCCAAGAGGTGGCGTTCATCGCCGTGGACTTCCGATACTACGAGCAGGCCCAGAAGGAGGCCCCCCATTTCGTCCTCTTCCCTGCCAAGGGCCAGATAGGGGATTGGTGGGCAGATCTGGTGCAAGAGGCAGGTCTTGCCGGTAAACGTATAGGCTACGAGCCCCAAGGCATGACCGTGGCCACCTTGGAAGCCATCCAGAAGGCGGTGGCCGCTATGCCGTCGCATCAAAGGCCCCAGCTGGTGCCTGCACCGCCCCTAGTGGAGGAGATGAGGGCAATCAAGGATCCAGAAGAGCTGACAGCCATCGAGCGGGCGGTGGCCTTGGCTGACGAGGCCTTCACAGCCGTGGCCTGCCGCATCGAGCCAGGGTGGACGGAGACCCAGGTGGCCTGGGAGATAGAGAAATACGCCCGCGAGCGGGGGGCGGAAGGCCTTGCCTTTCCCACCATCGTGGCCGCCGGGGAGTGGGCGGCCTTACCCCATGCCCAGCCCCGCCCCCGCCCCATTCGGGAGGGCGAGCCCATCGTCATCGACATGGGCGTACGGGTGGATGGTTACTGCTCCGACCTTACCCGCACCATCGTCCTGGGGCGCCCCGATGGCCGTCTGCAACAGATCTATGACATCGTGTTGACGGCCCAGCTGACAGCCGAGGAGCTGGTGCAGCCTGGTATGACGGGCGAGGAGGCCCATATGCTGGCCCACCGGGTCATCGCTGAGGCCGGGTACGGGGAGCGGTTCGGGCATGGCCTGGGCCATGGCGTCGGCCTACTGGTGCACGAGGCCCCACGCCTGGCGCCCCGTTCTCAGGACGTCCTGCGCCCGGGCATGGTGGTCACCATCGAGCCAGGGATCTATATACCGGGGTGGGGCGGCGTGCGCATCGAAGACACGGTGGTGGTGGAGGATGGCAAGGTACGGGTGCTATCCAAAGCACCCAAGGTGCTGCAGATATAAGGGGGCCCAAGCGGGGCGACACGCCCCGGGCCCATATCGCTGCAAGAAGGCTGATGGGGGCCGAAGGTCTATGACTGTGGCGGTCAGGAGGTGAGCCATGATCGATACGGGCGACCTGAAGCGTGGGATCGCCATCGAGCTAGACGGCACCATCTACCGAGTGCTAGACTTCCACCACCTGAAGCTGGGGAGGGGGACGGCCCAGGTGCGTCTGAAGCTCAAGGACATCCGAGGGGGGCACATCATCGAGCGCACCGTCCAGGCCGGCACCCGCTTCCCCTTGGCACGCGTGGTCAAACAGCCCGCCCAATACCTCTACCGGGAGGGCGACATCCACTACTTTATGAACACGGAGACCTACGAACAGTTCCCTGTGAGTTCGGAGGTCCTTGGGGATGCCATCTACTACCTCACCGAGAACACCCCCTGCGAGCTCCTGCTCTATGAGGAACAGGTAGTGGGGGTGGAGCTGCCGGCAGCGGTGGAGCTAACGGTGGTGGAGACGGAGCCCTGGGTCAAGGGCGATACTGCTCAGGGAGGCACCAAGCCCGCCAAACTGGAGACGGGGCTAGTGGTGCAGGTGCCCCTCTTCGTCAGCACAGGCGACCGGGTGAAGGTGGATACCCGCACCGGCGCTTACTTGGAACGGGTAAGCTGACGTGTTAGAGGTCTGGTCTGTCTCCCAGTTGGCGCAGACGGTGCAAGAGGCCATCAGGGCTGAGCCCCGCCTAAGCGACCTGTGGCTGGAAGGGGAGGTCTCCAACATCCGCCTCGGCCACGGCGGCCACCTTTACTTCACCATCAAGGACCATCAGGCCCAGGTGCGGTGCGTCATGTTCGGCGGGCGTTGGCGGGCGGCGACGCTGGAGAACGGCCACCACGTCCTAGCCCACGGAAGGGTGGACTACTTCATAGCCCGGGGAGACCTGCAGTTCTATGTCGACTTCGTCGAGGCGGCGGGGGTGGGCATCTTCCGGGCAGAGTTCGAGCGGGTGCGCAAGAAGCTGGAGGAGGAGGGGCTCTTCGATGTGGCCCGCAAGCGGCCATTGCCTCCCTTTCCCCAGCGCATTGGAGTAGCCACCTCCCCTGTGGGCGCCGTTTTCCACGACATATGTAACGTCATCGGGCGGCGCTGGCCTCTGGCGGAGGTGGTGTTGGCCCCCACGCCAGTGCAAGGGGCAGAGGCGGTTGCTGGCATCGTGGCCGCCATTCGCCGGCTCAACGAGGAGGGGGTGGATGTCATCATCGTGGCCCGCGGTGGCGGCTCCTGGGAGGAGCTGTGGCCCTTCAACGAGGAAGCGGTGGCCAGGGCCATCTTCGCCAGCCGCGTCCCTGTCATCGCCGGTGTGGGGCACGAACCGGACATCACCATCGCCGACCTGGTGGCTGACCAACGCGCCCCCACACCTTCGGCAGCCGCCGAGCTGGCGGTGCCCGATGCTACGCAGATGGCGCGCCTGATCCATACCCACATGCAGACGCTGGACACAGCCCTGGGCCGGCTATTGGATGGGAGGCGGCGAGAGCTGCGCCACACCCTGACCAGGCTACAGGCCCATGCCCCCACCGTGGCGGCGTGGGAGCAGCGACTCGCCGGCCTCTGGCACCGCCTGGCCGAGCTGAGCCAGCTCCAGATGCAGAGGCTTCGCCAAAGGCTGGACGGCCTTCGGGCCCAGCTGGATGCCTTGAACCCGCGGGCCGTCCTGGCGCGGGGCTACGCCATCGTGCAGAAGCGGGGTGACAAGGTGGTCACCTCTGTGGCCCACGTGGCCCCTGGCGATGCCCTGGACGTCTTCGTGGTCGATGGGTGCTTCCCAGCGGAGGTATCCCAGCAGTATGGCTTCTGAGGAGCCTTCCTTTGAGGAGCTTTACCACCGCTTGGAGGAGGTGGTGGCCCGCCTGGAGGCAGGGGGCCTAGGTTTGGAGGAGGCTCTGGGCCTTTACGAGGAAGGGATGCGTCTGGCCCGCCGCTGCCAGGAGATGCTGAACGCTGCCGAGCTACGCATCACCCGCCTGCGGGAGGAGCTGGGGCTGTATACTGGAGAGGGTGCGACCCTTCCCCAAGAGGATTGGGGCGACTAGGACGCCGAGATGAAGGCCAAGCTTCTGCGCGCCGACCTCCATACTCACACTTACTATTCGCCCGATGCCCTCTCCTCCCCTGGCCGCTTCGTCTCTGCCTGCCTGGACCGAGGCATCGACTGCGTGGCCATCACCGACCACAATACCATAGCCGGTGCCCGCCTCATGGAGCGCCTTTGTCCCTTCAAGGTCATCGTGGGCGAGGAGATCAGGACGCAAGAGGGCGAGGTTATCGGCCTGTTCCTCCGGGAGGAGGTGCCCCCAGGGCTCACGCTGGAGGAGACAGTACGCCGCATCAAGGAGCAAGGGGGCCTGGTGATGGTACCCCACCCCTTCGACCGCTTCCGCAAAGGGGTTGGCCAAGAGGGGCTCGAGCGCATCCTCCCTTATGTAGACTTGATAGAGGTGTTTAACGCGCGCACTATAATGGCAGCTGACAACAAGGCCGCTCAGCGCTTCGCTGAGGCCCATGGGCTGCCAGGGGTATCGGTGAGCGATGCCCATTCCCCATGGGAGGTGGGCCGCTCCATGGTTGAGCTGCCCCACTTCGATGGCCCTGAGTCCTTCTTGGAAGCGCTGAAGGATGCCCGGCTTATAGCGCGTCCGTCCACCCCTATGGTCCATCTAGTCAGCCGTTGGGCTGCCCTGAGAAGGGCCCTTGGCTGGCGCCCGCCCAGAGGGTGAGCCATGTTGCGTCTAGGGTGGTTCTCCACCGCCCGTGGCCAGACCTCCCCCAAGCTCCTGCGCGCCGTGCAGGAGGCCATCAGCACGGGGCGCCTGCGCGCCCACATCGAGGTGGTCTTCTGCAACCGGGAGCCCGGCGAGGACCCCAACACAGACCGATTCCTGGAGCTGGTACGCTCCTATGGCATCCCTCTGGTGTGCTATTCATATCGCCGCTTCCGTAAGGAGAGGGGCCTGCCACCTGTGCGGCAAGGCGAGCCCCTGCCCCCCTGGCGTCGCGAATACGATGAGGTGGTGATGCGCCTGCTGGAGCCCTACCCCTTCGATGTAGGGGTGTTGGCCGGCTATATGCTCATCGCCAGCGACATCATGTGCCAACGTTACGACCTACTGAACCTTCATCCTGCTCCCCCAGGGGGTCCTGTGGGGGTATGGCAAGAGGTCATCTGGCAGCTCATAGCAGTCAAGGCCGAACGCTCTGGGGTGACCATGCATTTGGCCACCCCGGAGGTGGACCGAGGCCCGCCAGTAGCGTATTGCCTTTACCCCCTCCGCGGCCCCTCCTTTGACCCCCTCTGGCAGGAGGTGGAGGGACGCTCGGTGCTAGAGCTACGCCAAGTCGAAGGGGAGGACAACCGCCTTTTCCAGGAGATAAGACGCCACGGGGTGGCCCGCGAACTTCCCATGGTAGTGGCGACGTTGCGGGCCCTGGCCGATGGCCGGGTGGCCATCCGCCGAAAGCAAGTGGTGGACGCCCATGGCCGCCCCATCCCCGGCCTGGACCTCACCCCGGAGATCGAGAGAGTCGTGACGGCGTAAATGTGAGGAGTTGGGACCATGCTCTGCCCCCGTTGCCAGGCCATCTGCACGCCGGAGGACAACTATTGCTACCGCTGTGGCGCCCCGGTGAAGGTGCGCCCCCTGCCAGTAAGGGCCCGAGCGGGCTTGCCCTCCCGCCCCCAAGCGTCCCCCCTCGCCCGTCTGGTGGCTAAGGGCATCGCTTATCTGGCCTTGGGGGCCCTGGGCCACTGGGCGGCCGCCATCCTTGTGCGCTCCCTCGCTCGATGGGCCCTGCGGTCCATAACGACTCCCAGGTCCCTGCTGCCCGCACGCCATCACCCAAAGCTTCTCCCTGCCCACCGCGCCCATTGGCATCAGGAGATCATCGTCGTCTGGCGCCGCTTGGAGCATATAGAGAGCGATTAAGCGCTGCTCCCTCTTGACACATAACGTGACCTGTCTACATATAATCAGATAACCCACCATTGGCTGAGGAGCTCATATGAGGGCCCTCTTTTTCTTGGCGATATTCCCTCTTCTGGGCCTCTTATGGCAGCAGGTGGCGCAGGGCCAGTCGCCCACTCAGGTGGCCCCGGTGGAGGAGGGCGCTAAATACGTCGTAAGGGCCTGTTTCGGCGGTAGCCTTACATCTGTGCAGTTCCTGGTGCAGTTCTTCTCCCTAGAAGGAGGGATGGGGCAGAAGCTGGCGGAACAGAGGCCGCGGGGGAAGGATGTGGACGGGGGATGCTGGGAGTCCCAACCCCCGGCGTTGGCACCCTGTGGGGCCCACTCCGCCAGGTACGGTGTCATCGAGCCCACAGATCAGCAGCCTACATCCCTGGAGCTAGTGAAGGTGCAAGACGCAGGGGAGACATGCCTTTCGAGCCCTACCCCAACGCCTATTCCTACTCCCGGTCCCCAGCCGTCCCCAACGCCTACGCCCACTCCTGCTCCCGCCCCGCCAGCGCTACCTGCGCCAGGGCCCATACCACCGGAGTTGCCCAGGGACGACCTAATCCTCCCGCCGATAGCAGTTACGCCCACCTCCGGCCCCGTGATGGAACCGGTGGTCTTCGCTGCTCTGACTAACGGGAGCTTCGAGCTGGGCCGCGACGACGGCACCCCCTTTGGCTGGCAGAAGTACGGGGGCAGGATGGAGCGGGCCAAAGGGCCAGCTGCCCATGGACAGTACAGCCTGGCCCTATACAGCGATACCTCCTCCACTAAGTGGGCCTACCAGGTGGTATCCGTGGAGGGGGGCAAAACATATCAGCTATCAGGGTATGTGCTTAAGAACGACCCCCAGACGGAGGCCCTATGGCTGCGTCTCTCCTGGTACGCCAGCCACGACGGCTCGGGCACTGCCATCGCTTCCAACGACTCGCAGCTGGCGGTGGAAGATGGGCCCGAGTTCCGTTTCCTTACCACCGGACCAGTGACAGCCCCCTTCGATGCCCGCACCGCTAAGGTGCGTCTCATGATGCGGCCTCGCTCCGCAGCCCCAGCCCGTGGCTACTTCGATGCCATCGTCTTAGAAGAAACCATCCCCGCGGAGCCAATCACCACTCCTCCTGACACGACGGATGACCATCCTATAAGCCCTTCGCCAGGAGCTCCTACGAGGGGAGATGAGACATCGCCAGCCGTGCCCCAGGCGAGGCCATCGTCCAGCTCTGGAGCATCTGCCCGCCCCACCACCGATTCCTCACGACGCCCGACAGGGGCTACTTCCGCGGGGAGGAGCCCAGCTCTGGGGCCAGGCTCAGCTGCCCCTCAGCCTACCCCTGGAAGCCCCATATCCTCCCCCGGGCCCGCTGCAAGCCCCATCCCCACTCTTGTCAACGCCACCCGTCCCATGGCCGCGGGGGAGCGGGAGCCCAAGGGTAGGCCCTCCTCCCTGGCCTTGCCCCTTGCAGGCATATCCGGAGGCCTCGGGGCCCTAGCCTTGGCCTGGGCAGGGGGCATGTGGTGGCGCTACCGCTCTACTCGAACTCCCAAACCTGGCCCTGACGGAAAGTGTTGAGGATGCGGCGGGCCACCACCATCTTGTGCACCTCGTCGGGCCCATCGTAAATGCGCCCCATACGGGCCTGACGGAACATCATGGATAGGGGCGTGTCCTCAGTCACCCCCAGGGCCCCGTGCACCTGCACCGCCCGGTCTATCACCCGGTTCAGGACCTCGGCCCCAAAGAACTTGATGAGCGAGATCTCCACCCGGGCGTCCTCGCCGCGGTCGATCTTGGCCGCGGCGTGCATGGTGAGGAGGCGAAAGGCCTGGATCTCGGCCGCCGACTCGGCGATCATCCACTGGATGGCCTGCTTATCGGCCAAGGGACCGCCAAAGGCGTGCCGGTCGAGAGCCCGTCGACACATCATCTCGAAGGCCCGTTGGCATTGGCCCAACCACCGCATGCAGTGATGGATCCGACCTGGCCCCAGCCGCTTCTGAGCGATGAGGAACCCATCCCCAGGCTGGCCCAGGGTGTTGGTGATGGGCACGCGACAATTGTCGTACTCCACTTCGTAGTGCTCGCTGTGCTCCTCCCCCATCACGGGGATGGACCGCACGATCTTGAAGCCAGGGGTATCGGTGGGCACGATGATCATGGTGGCCCGGCGGTGGGGATGGGCGTCGGGGTCGGTGACGGCCATGACGATGGCGAAGGCCGCCCTGCCAGCACCCGATGTGAACCACTTGCGGCCATTGATAACCCACTCGTCCCCGTCCCGAACAGCCTGCGTCTGAAGCATGGTGGGGTCCGAGCCGGGGGTATGAGGCTCCGTCATGGAGAAGCAGGAATAGATATCGCCGTTCACCAGGGGCTTAAGCCAGCGCTCCTTTTGCTCCTCAGTGCCGAAGAGCCATAGGATCTCGGCGTTGCCTGAGTCGGGGGCCTGACAGCCAAAGGCGATGGGGGCCCAGAAGCTACGGCCCAAGATCTCGTTCATGAACACGTACTTCAGGAAGCCGATGCCCATGCCCCCGGCCTCCTTGGGCATATGGGGGGCCCACATGCCCATCTGCTTCACTTTCTGGCGGAGGGACTTCATGAGCTCATCAGCTTCGGAACCACCACGGCGAAATACGGGCTCGTTGGGGTATATGTTCTCCTCCATAAAGGCCTTGGTCTTGGCCCGCAGCTCCCTTATCTCAGGGGTGATGAGGGTGTACAGCGTCGTCTCAGCCATAACCCACCTCCTCGGGCTTTACCTCGCTATCCCGAAGGTAACCCTGCGCGATGCCCATGTCAACAGTGGTCATCCACGGGGTAAAATGTGGGGGCGGGCATGGGATGCAGGCACCTCAAGATCGCCATCGATGGGCCTGGGGCAGCGGGCAAGACCTCTGTGGGGCGGGAGGTGGCCCGCCGTCTGGGCTATGCCTTCGTGGACACAGGCCTCCTCTACCGTGCCCTCACCTGGGTGGCCTTAAGCAGGGGCATCAGCGCCGCCGACGACGCCGCCCTGACAGCCCTGGCGCAGGCGATACATGTGGAGCTATACCCGGCCCCGCCAGAGGCGGTGGAGCCCACCGTCATTACAGTGGACGGTCAAGACATCACCCCTTTCCTGCGCCATCCCAAGGTGGAGGAGGTGGTCTCCCGCATCTCCCAGATCGCCTCCGTCAGGGAAGCCTTGCTGGGGCTGCAGCGCCGCCTGGCCCAACAGGGCTGTGTGGTGGTAGCGGGACGGGACATCGGCACCGTGGTCCTGCCCGATGCCGATGTGAAGGTCTACCTGGACGCGCCTCTGGCCGAGCGGGCCCGCCGCCGCCTCCGCCAGTTGAGGGAGCTGGGCCAGAGGGCTACCCTCCAAGAGGTGATGCGGGAGCTGCAGCATCGGGACGAGATGGATTCCCACCGGCCGGTGGCCCCCCTCCGGCCAGCCCCTGACGCCGTCATCATCGATACCGAAGGCCTGAGCTTGGAGCAGGTGGTGGAGAGGGTGATGAGCCTTGTGGAGGCAAGGTGTGCCTGACGCCGTCGTCGCCCCCTGGTACTGGGCTAACACCCGCACGTGGGCGTGGCTCCTGGTCCACGTCAATGCCCGCCTAGAGGTGGTGGGCAGGGAGAACGTACCCCTTAAGGGCCCGTTCATCCTTGCCAGCAACCACATATCCCTGGCCGACCCACCTATAATCACCGTGGAGACGCCACGGCGCATCGTGTGGATGGCCAAGCAGGAGCTATTCCAATCACCGCTCCTGGGCCCGTTGCTGCGCCTCTTCGGGTGCATACCAGTGCGCCGCTTCGAGGCCGACCTGAGGGCCTTGCGGCGGGCGCGCCAGTCCCTGGGGAGGGGGCTGGCCCTAGGCATGTTCCCCGAGGGAACGCGCAGCGGGCGTCCAGGCATGGGCCGGGCCTATCCCGGCACCGCCCTCCTGGCTCTACAGACGGGGGTGCCAGTGCTGCCCGTGGGCATTATGGGCACCGAGAACATCAGGCTGCCCAGGGACTTCTGGGCCTTCCTCAGAGGCAGAAAACCCGTAAAGCTCGTCTTCGGCCGCCCCTTACAGCTGGAGCGACCGCCACGCATCACCACCCCAGTGGTGGAAGAGGCCACGCAGGTCATCATGTTGCACATCGCTCGGCTACTAGACCCTCCCTATAGGGGGTTTTATGCTAGCCTTGAGGGAAGGTTTTTGCCGAGGACGTAGGGAGAATATGGAGATCATCCTAGCTAGGGACATGGGCTTCTGCTGGGGGGTTAGGCGGGCCATCTCCATCATGGAAGAGGTGGTCCAGCAAGAGGGCGAGGTCTACAGCCTGGGCCCCATCGTCCACAACCCCTTGGTCATGGCGGAGCTGGAGAAGCGAGGGGTCCGGGCCATAAACGGGAATATCCCCCTTCAGGAGGGCAAGCCCTTGGCCATCACTGCCCATGGCACCGGCCCGGAGATCTACCGGTTGGCCAGGGAGAAGGGGATAAGGCTCATCGACACCACCTGCCCCATCGTCACCAGGTCCCAGAGATGGGCGCGGCGCATGGCCCAGCAGGGCTTTACAATCATCATCTTCGGCGATGCCCAGCACCGGGAGGTGAAGGGCGTGCTCGCCTGGACGGAAGGGAAGGGCATGGCCGTCACGGACGTGTCGCAGGTGCCCCGGGGCCTTTCCCGCGTCGCCGTCATCTCCCAAACAACGCAGGAGCCGCGCAAGTTCGCGGCCTTTGTGGCACAGCTGCTCCAGGAACGCATAGAGGAGATCCATGAGTTCCGCCTGGTGGGCACCCTATGTAACGTCACATCCTCCCAGCAGGAAGCAGCAAGGGAGCTGGCGCGCCAGGTGGATGTGGTCATCGTGGTGGGGGGCCGTAACAGCGCCAACACCCGCCATCTGGCGGAGGTGTGCCAGGAGACAGGCGTCCCCACATACCACATCGAGAGGGCCGAGGAGCTAGACCCGGCCTGGGTGCGGGGCTGTAGGAAGGTAGGCATCACCGCCGGCGCCTCCACCCCCGACTGGGCGGTGCAAGAGGTGGTGAGCCGCCTCCGCCAACTGGACCAAGAAGGTCAGCTTTGAGTTCTTCCTGCAGAGCGTGCGCCCATGTGTGGCATCGTAGGCTACGTGGGAAGTAGGCCAGCCGCCCCCATCATCCTCGACGCCCTGCGCCGCCTGGAATATAGGGGCTATGATTCTGCTGGCCTCGCTGTCCTGGACGAGAACGGCGTTCTCACCGTGTGCAAGCGAGCAGGCAAGCTGGAGGAGCTGGCCCGCTCCCTGGAGGACGCCTGGCCCAGCGGCAACATGGGCCTGGGGCACACCCGCTGGGCTACTCATGGCCGCCCCACCGACGCCAACGCCCACCCTCACACCGATTGCCACGAGCAAGTGGTGGTGGTCCACAACGGCATCATTGAGCGGCACCATGTTCTGAAGGAGGCCTTGATAGCCAAGGGCCACCGCTTCCGCTCGGAGACCGATTCGGAGATCATCGCCCACATGGTGGAAGAGGGGCTGGAGGAGGGGCTCCCCCTAGGGGAGGCCTTACGGCGGGCCATGCTCCGCCTCCAAGGGGCCCACGCCGTAGTGGCCATGGCCCGCTCGGCCCCGGGCCAGATAGCCGCTGCCCGCCTGGGCAACGCCGGCGGCATCGTGGTGGGGCTGGGGCAGGGGGAAACCATTATCGCCAGCGACCTCCCCGCCCTTCTGCCCCTTACCCGCCAGGTCATCTTCGTGGCCGATGGCGAGATGGCCGAGGCCACCTCGCACAGTGTTTGCATCCGTTCCCTGGTCACAGGCCAACCCATCCCCAAGACGCCCACGGTGGTGCCCTATGACCCCGTATCGGCAGCCAAGGGTCCCTACAAGCACTTCATGCTCAAGGAGATGATGGAACAGCCCGAGGTAATCCTGGATACCGTGAGGGGCCGTATAGATCTGGAATCTCTGGACCTGACTCTGGAGGAGGTGGACCCCCAGCTCCTCCTGGACGTGGAGCGGGTGGTCTTAGTGGGCATGGGCACCAGCCTCCACGCCGCCATGGTGGGACGCCACTATATGGAGGCCATCGCCCGCGTCCCCGCTGAAGCTGACAACGCCTCCGAGTTCCGCTATCGCGACCCCCTCGTCGGGCCCAAGACCTTAGTGGTGGCCGTCACCCAGTCGGGGGAGACGGCCGACACCCTGGCAGCCATGGAGGAGGCCCGACGCCGCGGCGCCCGCCAGGTGGTGGTGTGCAATGTGGTAGGTAGCCAGGCCACTCGCATGGCCGATGGCGTGGTCTACACCCGCTGCGGGCTGGAGATCGGCGTTTGCAGCACCAAGACCTTCACCGCCTCCCTCGTGGCCCTCTATCTTCTGGCCTGTTATATGGGGCGCCTGCGGGGCACAGTCGATGCTCAAGGCCTGGCACGCCTCCTCCCCCCACTGGCCCGCCTTCCCTTCCTAATGGGGGAGCTCACCAAACGCGCCCCCCAGTATGAGGCCCTGGCATATCAGTTCGCCCACCTGCGCAACTTCCTCTACCTCGGCAGGGGTATCCAGTACCCCATCGCCTTAGAGGGGGCGCTGAAGCTGAAGGAGGTCTCGTATATCCACGCCGAGGGCTACCCGGCAGGCGAGATGAAGCACGGTCCCATCGCCCTCATCGACCGGGACATGCCGGTGGTGGCCATCGCCGTGCGCGACCACCTGCGTGACAAGATGCGCAACAACCTGGAACAGGTGCGGGCCCGCGATGGCACCCTCATCGTGGTGGCCAACGAGGGAGACGAGGAGATAGCCCGCCTGGCCCATCACGTCCTATGGGTCCCCCACCTCTCGCCCCTCCTTCTGCCCGTCCTCACCGTGGTGCCTCTCCAGTTCTTTGCCTACTACATCGCCGTCCGCCGTGGCTGCGATGTGGACCAGCCCCGCCACCTGGCCAAGACCGTCACCGTGGAATAAGCTTTAACAGTTATCTTTATTAGCCCGCTCCTTTGCAATTGGCAGCGCCTATGGAGCCTGGTGTATAATGGATGCGAACTCCTTGGCGAGGGAGGGATCTGTCATGGGCCTCATAAAGTGGCTGGACGAGGTGGGTAAGGATGACGTGGGTGATGTAGGCGGCAAAGGCGCCAACCTAGGTGAGATGAAGAAGGCGGGGATGCCAGTGCCCCCCGCCTTCATTGTCACCGCCGAGGCTTATCGCCGGTTCCTCTCGCAATCGGGCATCGCACCTACCATCCGTGAACTCCTCTCGTCTCTCGACGTGAACGACCCACAAGCCCTGCAGCGCACAGGGGCGCAAATCAGGGAGCTCATCCGCTCGGCCCCGATGCCCCGGGAAGTGGAGGAGGCTATTCGCGAGGGCTACCGCCGCCTCGGCGACGGCCTGGTGGCTGTGCGGAGCTCGGCCACTGCTGAAGACATGCTGGAGGCCTCCTTCGCTGGGCAGCAGGCCACCTTCCTCAACGTCCGTGGAGAGGACGAGGTGGTGAAGGCGGTGCAGGACTGCTGGGCCTCCCTTTTCGAGGACCGGGCCATCTTCTACCGGGCCCAAAAGGGGTTCGACCACCTGGAGGTGGCCATCGCCGTCCCCGTGCAGCGCATGGTTCAGTCGCGCCGCTCGGGCGTCATCTTCACCATCGAGCCGGTGTCGGGCCAGGCCAACCGCATGGTTATCGAGGCCGTATATGGCCTTGGGGAGGCCATGGTCTCTGGCGCTGTTACCCCTGACTCTTATGTGGTGGAAAAGGCCACCCTCCGCATCCTGGAGAAGCAGGTGGCCCGCCAGGAGCGGCGGCTGGTGTTGGACCCCACGGCACCCCATCACCGCCAGCGCAACCGTTGGGAGGAGGTACCTCCTGAGGAAAGGGAGCGGCAGAAGCTGAGCGACGACGAGATCCGCGCCCTGGCCGCCCTGGCCCGGGACATCGAGGAGTATTACGGGACTCCACAGGACATCGAATGGGCCGAGGAGGGGGGCCAGTTCTACATCGTCCAGACCCGCCCCGTCACTGTCACCGTGGCCACAGCCGTAGAAGAGGAGGAAGAGGAGGAGGCCCCCGTCCTCATGCAGGGCAGCGGTGGCAGCCCCGGAGTGGCCATGGGCCGCATCAAGGTGGCCCTGAGCGCCGAAGAGGCCCTGGCCAAGGTGGAGGAGGGCGACGTCCTGGTGACCGTCATGACCGCCCCCGACTGGGTGCCGGCCATGAAGAGGGCAGTGGCCATCATCACCGAGAGGGGAGGTCGCACCTGCCACGCCGCCATCGTCAGCCGCGAGCTGGGCATACCCCTGGTGATGGGTGTGGAGGGAGCCACCCAGAAGCTCAAGGACGGGCAGCTGGTGACAGTGGACGGGTCCTCTGGGCGCGTATATGAGGGGGTGGCGGAGAGACGCATCCGGTGGTGGCGGCAGGAACAGGAGCGACGGGCCAAGGCTGCCCGTCTCAAGACCCGGACCAAGATTTATGTCAACCTGGCCGAGCCGGAGCTGGCGGAGGTGGTAGCCCAGAGGAACGTGGACGGCGTGGGGCTTCTGCGCGCCGAGTTCATCATCGCCGAGCACATAGGGGTCCATCCCCGCCTCTGCCTCGAAGAGGGGAAGGGCGAATGGTTCATCGAGCGGCTGGCCGACGGTCTGCGGCGGTTCGCTCGCGCCTTCTATCCGCGGCCGGTGGTCTACAGGGCTACCGATTTCAAGACCAACGAATACCGCAACCTGCAGGGGGGCGACCGGTACGAGCCTCATGAGGAGAACCCCATGATCGGCTACCGGGGCGCCTGCCGCTACATCCGCGAGCCAGAGGTCTTCCAGTTGGAGCTGGAGGCCATCAAGCGCGTGCGCAAGGACTACAACAACCTCTGGCTCATGATCCCCTTCGTGCGGACCCCTGAGGAGCTGGCGGCCGTCAAGGCCCTGGTGGAGGGAGCTGGCCTTCACCGCTCTAACCACTTCAAGCTCTGGATGATGGCCGAGGTGCCCTCCAACGTCCTCATCCTGGACAAGTTCCTGGACGTGGGCATCGACGGCATCAGCATCGGCTCCAACGATCTGACGCAGCTGCTGTTGGGAGTGGACCGGGACAGCGCTATGCTGGCCCAGGAGTTCGACGAGCGCAATGAGGCGGTCATGGAGGCCCTCCACATACTGGTGCGGGGGGCCCTACGGCGAGGAGTCACCGTCTCCATCTGCGGCCAGGCCCCCAGCGACTTCCCGGAGCTGACCCGCAAGCTGGTGGAGTGGGGCATCACCTCCATCTCCATCAACCCAGACGTCATCGACAGCACACGAGAGCTGGTGGCCCAGGTGGAAGCGGAGCTGTCCTCGCTGGTCGTGGGATAGGGCCATGGCCCCTCTGGAGGAGGTGCGCCGGCGCCTGGAGGAAAGGGAGCACCTCCTTTCGCCTTTTGCCGCCAAAAGCTTTCAAAGCCGCGGTCGGCAGAGGCCGGAGGCGCCCTGTCCCCTGCGCAACGAGTTCCAGAGGGACCGGGACCGCATACTCCATAGCAAGGCCTTCCGTCGCCTCAAGCATAAGACGCAGGTGTTCGTCGCCCCCCAGGGGGACCACTTCGTCACCCGCCTCACCCATACCCTGGAGGTGGCCCAGATCGCTCGCACCATCGCCCGGGCCCTCAACCTCAATGAGGACCTGGCGGAGGCCATCGCCCTGGCCCACGACATCGGGCATCCCCCCTTTGGCCATGCCGGCGAGGCGGCCCTGGACGAGCTGGTGCCGGGAGGGTTCCGCCATGCCGAACAGGGTCTGCGCGTGGTGGAGCAGTTGGAGAACGGCGGGCAGGGGCTCAACCTCACCTGGGAGGTGCGGGACGGCATCCGCTTCAGCTCCAAGCCCCGCCACGACATCCTAGGCGAGGGAGAGGGGATGCCCTCCACCCTGGAGGGACAGGTGGTGAAGCTGGCGGACGCCGTCGCCTACCTCAACCATGATGTGGCCGACGCCATCCGCGCTGGCCTCATCACCGAGGACGATCTCCCCCCCATCGTCCAGGAGGTGCTGGGGCGCACGCCCAGCCAGCGCATCGATACCATGGTCAGGGACATCGTGGCCGCCTCCTGGGCAGCCACCGGTGAGCTGGGCCTCCACGTGCAACCCCGTATACTGATGGGCCCCAAGGTGCACATGGCGGCCAACGCCCTGCGGGACTTCCTCTTTGAACGAGTGTATCTGTGGGAGGGAAGACGGCAGGAGGCCGAGCAGGCCAAGGCCATCGTCCGCGCCCTCTACCTTTACTACTTGGAGCACCCGGACGAGATCAAGAGCGATTACGTAGTCCCAGATGACCCTCCCTGGCGCAAGGCCGCCGACTACGTCTCGGGCATGACCGACCACTTCGCCCTCCAGATGGCCCGCCGTCTGGGCCTAACGCCCTTGTCTTCTCTGGAACCTCTGTGCTAAAAAGGTAACGCACGAGGCCAGGAAAGCGTTATCATATGGGAAGGTCTATGGACATCGTCTCCGAAATCAAAGCGCGGCTGGATATTGTAGAAGTAGTGGGCCAATATGTGCCCCTCCGCAGGGCAGGACGCCTCTATCGGGCCCTATGCCCCTTCCACACGGAGCGCACCCCCTCCTTTTACGTGTCCCCTGAGCGGCAGAGCTGGCACTGCTTCGGGGCGTGCAACACAGGGGGGGACGTCTTCTCTTTCATCATGCGCAAGGAAGGGGTGGGGTTCGGGGAGGCCCTGCGGATGCTGGCTCAGAGAGCGGGGGTGGAGCTCCCATCACCCCGTTCCCCTCAGGAGGAGGCCCGCCGCCAGCGTCTATATCAGGCCCATGAGGCGGCCATGGAGTTCTACCACCGCCTGCTGATGGAGGACGCTACCGCAGCCCACGCCCGCCGCTACCTGGAGGGTAGGGGTATAGACATGGCCACGGCCCGCCGCTTCATGCTGGGGTACAGCCCTCCCAGTGGGGATGCCCTCCTGCGCCACCTAATGGGCAAGGGGTTTCGGCTGGAGGAGGTGTTGGAGGCAGGCCTCCTGGTGACAAGCGAGGGGCTAACGCGGGACCGCTTCCGGGGGCGCCTCATGTTCCCCATATGGGACGAACAGGGTAGGCCGGTGGGCTTTGGCGCCCGCGCCCTGGACGACTCCCACCCCAAATACCTCAACACCCCCCAGACCCCCATCTTCGATAAGGGGGGCCTGCTTTACCTGCTGGACAGGGCCCGCCACGATATCAGGCGTAGCGGTTGTGCCGTCATCGTCGAAGGGTACATGGACGCCATAGCCGCCCACCAGGCAGGGTTCGCCAACGTGGTGGCTTCCATGGGCACCGCCCTCACTGAGCGGCACGTGCGTTCCCTGCGCCGCCACTGCCGGCGCATCGTCCTAGCATTGGACGCCGATGCCGCCGGCGCCGAGGCCGTGCTGCGAGGCCATCAGGTGGTGGAGGCATCTGAGGGAGAGACGATGCCCGAGCTCACCTGGCGCGGGCTGGTGCGCTTCCAGACCACCGCCGGGGTGGACCTGCGGGTGGCCATCCTCCCACCAGGCCGCGACCCCGACGAGGTCATCCGGGAATCGCCGCAGCTGTGGCAGGCGTTGGTGGCAGAGGCGGAGCCGGTGCTAGACTACCGCTTCCGCCGCGCCCAAGAGGGTAAAGACCTGCGCGACCCCCAGGCCCGTTCGCAGCTGGTGCAGGAGCTTCTGCCCATCATCGCCGCTGTGGGCGACCCCGTCGTCAGGGCCCACTACCTACAAAAGCTCGCCCGTCTCTCCCTGGTGCGGGAAGAGGAGTTGGCATCCATGATGCGCCGCCGCAGGCAGGAGCCATCGCCCGCCCCTCGGCGGGAGGGCGAGCACGGCCCAGACCCAGAGCGTCTCCTCCTCTCCCTCCTCCTGCGTTATCCAGACCTGCGACCCGAGGCCCAGGACCTTCCCGAAGGTCTTTTCTGGGAACAGGCCAACATAGAGGTCTTTCGGGCCTGGAAGGAGTGCCAGACGCTAGTGGAGCTGGCCCAGAAGCTGCCTGAGGAGCTGTGGGCCTACACAGACGGCCTTATTTCTCTTTGGACGCGTTTCCCCCAGAAGTGGGATAATGATAATGGTAGGCGTGCCTTTGGGGACGTGCGGCGGCGTCTGGAGGAGCGGTACCTCCGGGCCCGTAAGCGCGCCCTCGCCGCCGCCCTCGCCACTCACCAGGAGGAGAGCGCCCCTGACCAGCAGCATCTGCTAGAGGAGGCCTTCTCCGCCGTGAGAGAGGGGAGGGCGGGCAACGCCTTAGCCCAGTTGCTGCGCGAGGACCTGGAGCTGGGCTTCCAGCTTCACTCCCGTGCAGCCCAAAGGGAGGCGAACAGCCATGCTGAAGCATGATGAGGAGCTGGAGAGGCCCTCCATGGAGACAGGAGAGATGAACGTCCACGAGACCTGGGTGGAGGAGCTGGGAGAGGTGCGTGATCCCATGACCATTGGCCGGCCCGAGGAGGAGATGGAGCCCTGGGAGGCCGAGCTAGCCAAAGAGGAACAGCTGGAGGAGGCCCCTTCCGACCTGGAGGCCTTGGAGGAAGGGCTGGACGACCCCGTCCGCATGTACTTGCGGGAGATCGGCCAGGTGAGCCTCCTCACCGCTGAGGACGAGAAGTATTTGGCTCGCCTCATGGAGGAGGGGCGGTATGTAGAGGAGATAACCAAGGGCCTAGAAGAGGCCCGCCGGCGTCCCCCCACTGGGGCAGAGACCATGGTGGCCATATTGCAAGACCTCCACCGCCTGCAGCCCGTCCTCCAGACGGTGGCCCAAGAGCTCGGGCTTGCCCATCTGCCATGGCCAGAGCTCATCAGGCACCCAAGCTTCCGCTCCTGCGTCGATGGTGAGCTGGACACAGAGATGGCCGAAAAGCTCCAGACGCGCCTAGGCCTCAAGCGGGAAGAGGCCGAGCGTTCCCTGGTGAGGCTTTCCGTCGTAACCCACGTCCTCATCCAGGACCTGCTAGACATAGCCCTCGAGGCAGTAGGGACGGCCGAAGCCCTCCTGCCGCCAGCGGAGGACTTGGCCCAGCGCCTGCGGGACCAGGAGGAGAAGCTGGCCTCCCGCCTGCAACGGTTCAAGGAGGAGGGGCGCAAGGCCCAGAAGCACCTTACCGAGGCCAACCTCCGCCTGGTGGTGAGCGTGGCCAAGAGGTACATCGGCCGGGGCATGCCCCTTCTGGACCTGGTGCAGGAGGGCAACATCGGCCTTATAAGGGCGGTGGAGAAGTTCGACTACCGCAAGGGCTACAAGTTCAGCACCTATGCCACCTGGTGGATCCGCCAGGCCATCACCCGGGCCATCGCCGACCAGGCCCGCACCATCCGAATACCCGTGCATATGGTAGAGACCATCAACAAGCTCATGCGGGTGAGCCGCCGTCTGGTACAGGAGTACGGGCGGGAGCCCACCAACGAGGAGATCGGCCGCCAGTTGGACGTAGGACCCGAGAAGGTGCGGGACATCATCCGCGTCTCCCAGGAGCCCGTATCCCTGGAGATGCCCATCGGCGAGGAGGAGGACTCCCACCTGGGCGACTTCATCGAGGACCAGTCCACCGCATCCCCCGTGGACGCCGCCCTGCAGCAGATCCTGAAGGAGCAGGTGCGGGAGATCCTATCCACCCTCACCCACCGGGAGCAGAAGGTTCTGGCCCTGCGCTTCGGCCTGGAGGACGGGCGCAGCCGGACCCTGGAGGAGGTGGGGCGGGAGTTCAACGTTACCCGCGAGCGGATAAGGCAGATCGAGTCCAAGGCCTTGCGCAAGCTGCGGCACCCCAGCCGTAGCAAGAAGCTCAAGGACTTCTTGGAGTGATGCGCCATGCCTATCTACGAGTACTACTGCCATCGGTGCCAAACGCGATTTGAGCTTCTGCGCCCCATGTCCCGGAGGGACGAAGCCGCCACCTGTCCCCAGGGGCACGAGGGTGCGGAGCGACTCCTCTCCATCTTCGCTGCCTTCCGCGGCGGCGAGGGGGGCACATCTGCCCTTGGCGGGTCAGGATGCGCCGGCTGCGCCGGCGGCCATTGCGCCAGCTGCCATCCCTCTTAAGGTGTTGGCCTTCCCCTCACTTGTGGCTTCACCCTGAAGGCAGCGGTGGTGGCCACCCCTTTGGGCTCACGCGGCGCCAACACTAAATAGGCCCCCGCTCCCAGAGCCAATATCGCCATCTGGGCCCCCGTGGCCCCGCCGATGAGCATAACTGTGTCGAACCAGAACGCCTCCGGAAACATTTGGATAAGGTGGTGCCTAGTTACGTCCAGTCGCCACAGGTCGTTGGTGAAGAGGAGGTTGTGGAGGGCAGACCAGAACACATCAAAGCCCACAGTGGCCGCCACTGCCACCCCTGCCACTATCGCTACGCAGAGGGCCGTGCTCCCCAGCACTGTCCATGCCAGCTGCCTTACAGACCCCTCCTGTGCCCACACGAAGACGGCTACCACTGCTACTAGGACATACGCCAACGCACCCTCTTGCACCCGATATAGGTGCCGCAGCAGGGCCTTGACATCCGCCAGGTGAACCGTCTCCTCAGGGGTGAACAACGATACGAGGCGCCCCTGTCCGTCCCGCACCGTCACGAAGAGAAAGGGCCTCTGGTCGTGGAAGTAGCGGATAAGCTCTCGGTTGGCGCGCAGCAGCTCCCCCTGTGGGATGCCCGATAGAGCAGAGGCGTCATATCTGCGGACTGCATAGTCATAGAGTTGGGGAGTGTTGAAGGCCACGCGGATGTTGGTGGTCACAAGGGCCAGGGGGAGGGCCACAGCCAGAAGGGCCAGGGCCACAAACCTTATAGGGCCAAAGGTGACCTCCTGCCCCGGCACCAGCTGGGACTGCTCCACTGCGCCCCCACCATCTCCCCATGCTACGCCGGCGCCAGGGCACCGTCAAACCGCCCACTAGGCTATCATAGTCCAGAGATGAGGCCAGGCGACGAAGAGCTCAAGACCTTCGATGGCCTGAGACGCGTGGTCGCCATCCTCAGGGGACCACAGGGCTGCCCTTGGGACCGGGCCCAGACCCATCGCTCCCTCCGGCACTACCTGCGGGAGGAGGCCATGGAGGCTATGGAGGCCATCGAGGCGGACGACCCCAAGCAATTGGCCGAGGAGCTGGGCGACCTCCTGCTACAAGTCCTCATGCATACCCACATGGCCGAGGAAGCGGGCACCTTTACGCTAGAGGACGTCATCTATGGCATCGCTACCAAGCTTATTAGGCGTCATCCTCATGTCTTCGGCGGGCGCCACCTCCAGTCACCCCAGGAGGTCCTGCAGCAATGGGAGGAGCTGAAGCGCCAAGAAAAGGGGGAGAATGCTCATCTCCTCGATGGGGTGCCACGCGCCCTTCCCGCCCTAGCCCAGGCCCAGGCCTTGTGGCGACGTCTAGCGCGCCTGGGCATCGGCCCTCGATCGGCGGAGGAGGCCAAGCAGGAGGTTCTGCAGGCGCTGCAAGGCCTGGCCGCGGCCCTAACCACCCATGAGCGACACCAGCGGCTGGGACATGCTGCTATGGCCCTGGCGGCCTTGGCCTCCATCTTGGAAGTGGACGCGGAGGACGCCCTGCTGGATGCCTGCCATGCCCTCCGCCGCCGCGCCCGCCGGGCTGAGGAGCTGGCCCGGCGGCAGGGCACCACCATCCAGGAACTTAGCCTCGAGGGGCGTCGCCGGATATGGCAGGCCGCGGGGGCAGAGTGGGACCCCTGAACGTGTTAAGCTAAAGACGTAGCCGATGCGATTATGGAGGTGCACCGTCATGAGTAAGGAGCGACAGAGTGTGGTGACGCCGGAACGTTTCGCCTCTGGCCTCACGTGGGAGGAGTGGCTGCAAGCCATCCGCCGCAACCGCGACAAGTTCGAGTACAACTATCAGGAGACCGTCCTCACGCCAGAAGATGTGGCCGCCCTTCGCGAGCTGGTGGCAGCGCCCGATGGGCCGGCCAAGGTCTTAGCCCTGGCCGAGGACTGGTGCCCAGACGTGTTCCGCGGCCTCCCCGTCATGGCCAAGATGGCCCAAGCGGCGGGGATGGAGCTGCGCATCTTCTTCCGCGACCAGAACCTAGACATCATGGACGAGTTCCTTAAGGACGGGCAGTTCCGCTCCATCCCCACCTTCGTCTTCTACACCCGCGACCACCGCTATATCTGCCACTGGATCGAGCGACCAGCCCTGGCCGACAGCGAGATGCACCTCGTCCAGGAGATCCTCCAGCTCCGGGAGAAGGACCCCGAGGAGTTCCGTCGCCAGTACGAGGCCTTTCAGCGAGGGCCAGTCTGGGCGCGATGGCGCCAGGAGACAGTGCGCGAGATCATAGAGATGCTCCGCGCCAAGGTCAGGCCCTCCTGACTCCCTGGCTTATAATCGAAGCTGGGGTCCATGAGAGAGGGGCGACCGCCCTTTGAGGTCATTGAGCATACGGCGGACGTGGGGGTGATAGCTTACGGCAACACCCCGGCCGAGCTCATGGCCAATGTGGCTCAGGCCATGTTCCACCTAATGACGGACCTGGAACGGGTAGAGGAGAAGGAGAGCAGGCGCATAAGCGTCCAGGGGCATGACTGGGAGTCGCTCTTGGTGCGGTGGCTGGTGGAGCTGCTGTACTATGTGGATGCCCAAGGCCTCCTTTTCTCTCGCTTTCAGGTGGAGGTTCTGGAGCCATACCAGCTACAGGCCATAGCCTTGGGCGAGCGCATGGACCCAGAGAAGCATGTCATGCACATGGGCATAAAGGGTGTCACGCGCCACATGCTGGCCGTGGGCCAGGAGAACGGCCTCTGGTGGGCAAGGGTCATCTTCGACATCTGATAGCCATGTCCTACCTGAACGTCAACGGGTTCACCATGTGGTATGAGGTGCGCGGCAGGGGCCGGCCGGTGCTGTTCATCCATGGCGGCTTCGCTGGCTTGCCATCGCGCTTGCAGCCTCGCGACTACCATTGGCTGGATGAGATGGCCCAAGGATACATGCTCATCGTCTATCATCGGCGTGGGTGTGGCTGGTCCAGCTGCCCCAGCCAGGGGTGGTCCCTGCGCCAACAAGTGGACGATGCCCTGGCCCTCCTCGCTCACTTGGGCGTGGAGGAGACACATGTGGTGGGGAGCTCGGCCGGAGGGCCCATCGCCATCATGCTAGCCTTGGCCAGGCCGCAGATGGTGCGCTCCCTGGTGCTTGCTAACACAGCGCCGCGCTTGCTATCTGAAGGAGAGCTGGCCCGCTCCCTGCCCATCTGGCTGAAGGAGCTGGAGGAGAGGGGGCCCCTGGCCTTTTACCGGGCCCGCCCCCGGGAAGCCCGCGTCTCCGTCCTGGGCCCCTGGGAGAGAGCGACGGCGCAGCGGTTGGGCACCCTGCCTGAGCTAGAGGAGTACGAGGAGAAGCTGAGCGCGGCTGCCCAGGCCCTGCCAGAGGAGGAGCAGGCCGCCCTCTATGCGGCGGAGGTACGCAACCTGGCTGCCTATCTGGAGGTAGACCTGCTGCCCCAGCTGAAGGAGCTGCGCATGCCCGTGCTCATCGTCCACGGGGACCAGGACCAGGTAGTGCCACTGAGAGCAGCCTATGATCTGCACCGGGCTATCCCCGGCTCGACGCTGGAGGTGTTCCCAGGGGTGCCTCACGGCATCTTAGGCTTCAGCCGCGAGGCACGCCTACGCATCCTCCAGTTCTTGCGCGAGGTCGATGAGGGCACGGTGGGGGGAGGATGAGGAGATGGCGAAGGAATGGAAGAAGATCCTGCAGAAGCTCGATGAGTGGCGGTGGGTCCTACCCCAGGAATACAAGCCTGGCATGAGGGTCCCAGGCCTTATCTACGCCTCGGAGGAGATGTTGGACCAGATGAGCGAGGACATGGCCATCGAGCAGGTGGCCAATGTGGCCTTCCTGCCCGGCATCGTGGGATATTCCCTCGCCATGCCAGATATCCACTGGGGCTATGGCTTCCCCATTGGCGGGGTGGCAGCCATGAGGCTGGAGGACGGCGTCATCTCCCCTGGAGGCGTGGGGTTCGATATCAACTGTGGCACACGCCTCATCCGCACCGACCTCACGGAGGAGGAGGTGCGCCCCAAGCTGCGGGAGCTGGTCAACCAGATCTTCCGCGATGTCCCCTCGGGGGTGGGATCGGAAGGGCTTATCCGGGTGGCGATTAAGGAGATGGATCAGGTCCTCATCAAGGGCGCTCGCTGGGCAGTGGAGAACGGCTATGGCTGGCCGGAGGACCTGGAGACCATTGAGGGCGGCGGTGCCCTGCCCGGCGCCAACCCCGAGAAGGTGAGCCGGCGAGCCAAGGAGCGGGGCGCCCCCCAGCTGGGCACCTTGGGCTCCGGCAACCACTTCCTGGAGATCCAGGTCATCGACCACATCTACGACCCTGAGAAGGCGGCCGTCATGGGCATCTATCAGGAGGGACAGGTGGTGGTCTTCGTCCATTGTGGCTCGCGCGGCCTAGGCCACCAGACATGTGAGGACTACCTGGAGGTGATGGAGGAGAGCATCAAGCGCTACAACATCCACCTCCCCGACCGGCAGCTGGCCTGCGCCCCCATCCGCTCCCAAGAGGGGCAGGACTACCTGGGCGCTATGACGGCGGCCGCTAACTTTGCCTTTTGTAACCGGCAGCTCATCACCCATTGGGTGCGGGAGGCCTTTGCCCGTGTGCTGGGCCGAAGCCCGCGGGACATGGGGATGCAATTGGTATACGACGTGGCCCACAACATCGCTAAGGTGGAGCGCCATCGCGTGGACGGCAAGGAGATGACCTTGTGTGTGCACCGCAAAGGGGCCACCCGCGCCTTTCCCCCTGGCCATCCCGATGTGCCCGCCAAGTATCGTGAGATAGGCCAGCCCGTGTTGGTGCCCGGCGACATGGGGCGCTACTCCTTCCTGTTGGTGGGCACCCATAAGGCCATGGCCGAGACCTGGGGCTCCACCTGCCACGGCGCTGGCCGCGTCCAGAGCCGGGCGGCGGCCAAACGCATGCTGCGGGGGGTGGACATCGCCCGCAAGCTGGAGGAGCGGGGCATCATCGTGCGGGCCCAGAACAGGGCCCTTTTGGCGGAGGAGGCCAGTGAGGCCTATAAGGACGTGGCCGATGTGGTGGAGGTGTTGCACGAGGCGGGCATATCCCTCAAGGTGGCCCGCATGCGCCCCATCGGCGTGGTGAAAGGATAGGTTCCCTCAGCCCAGGGGCTCCAGACCTGCCATGGACAAGAGGAGCTTCTTTATCCCCGCCTCGCCTCTGAAGGCCACCGTCACCAGGTGATCGTCGCCCGATGGGACACAGGATATCACGATGCCCTCCCCAAAGCGGGCATGTCGGACCTTAGCACCTGCCCTAAGGGGCACAGCAGCGCCGTCGGCCCGCGACCTGGGAGCCGATGAAGGTGGCGGTGCCTTGGCCGGCACTGTCAGGTGAGGCGGGATGTCGGCTAGGAAGCGAGAGGGGAGACGGGGGCCGGTGCGGCTGCGCCGGAGGGCCCGCACTAGGTAAAGCAGCTCCTTGGCCCTGGTCATCCCCACATAACAGAGGCGCCTCTCCTCCTCCATCTGGGTCGGATCGTCGAAGGAGCGGGCGTGGGGCAGGAGGCCTTCCTCCATGCCCACCATGAACACCACCCTGAACTCCAGGCCCTTGGCCGCATGCAGGGTGATGAGGGTGACGGCGTTGGCCCGTTCATCGTACCGGTCCACCTCGGTGATGAGGGCCACATCCTCCAGAAGGTGGGCCAGGGCCTCCCTGGGCGACAGGTGATCGTATTCGGACACTACCGAGCGCAGCTCCTCCACGTTCTCCCACCGCTCCTCCCCCTGGGGCTCGGCAAGAATATAGGCCCTGTACTCAGTGCGCTCGATGATGAGGTCGAGGAGTTGGGACGGAGGGGTATCGGAGGAGCGGGCTACAAGCTCGTTGACGAGGCCAAGGAAACGCAGGAGGGCACCCACCGCCTTGCGCCCGAGGGCCGGCCTGGGCAGGGACGAGGCCTCGGGAGTAGGGGAGTCGCGCTCTTGCTCGGCCAGAAGCTGAAGGGCAGCGTAGAGGGGGAGGTCCAAGGAGCGGGCCCACCGCTGTAGCTCCTGGACCGTCCTCTCGCCGATGCCGCGCGGCGGCACATTGATGATACGCATAAGGGCCATGGAGTCATAGGGGTCGTAGACGAGGCGCAGGTAGGCAAGCAGGTCCTTCACTTCCCGCCGCTCGTAGAAGCGCAGACCGCCCACCACTCGGTATGGTATGCCTTCTAGGAGGAGGGCCTCCTCCAAGGGGCGGGACTGGGCGTTGGTGCGGTACATGACGGCAAAGTCGCGGGGCGTGTATCCCCGCTCCTGCATGAGGCGGCTCATCTCAGCAGCCACAAAGGCCGCCTCCTCTGCCTCGTCGTAGGCCTCGTGCACCACGATGGGATGGCCCGGGCCGGCCTGGGTCCATAGCCTCTTTTCCTTCCGTAGCTTGTTCTTGGCGATGACGTGGTGGGCGCCGTCCAGGATGGTCTGGGTGGAGCGGTAGTTCTGCTCCAGGAACACCACCTTGGCCTCCGGGAAGTCGTGCTCGAAGCTGAGGATGTTGCGTATGTCCGCCGCCCGCCAGGTGTAGATGGACTGGTCGGGGTCGCCCACCACGCACAGGTTGCGATGGGGTTCGCATAGGAGGCGGGCCAGAGCGTATTGGGCCACATTGGTGTCCTGGAACTCGTCTATATGCTGGAAGAGGAAGCGTTGGGCATACTTTTGGCGCACCTCCTCCTCTTCCTGTAACAGCCACACCGTCCGCATCAGCAGGTCATCGAAGTCCAGAGCCCGGTTCTCCTCCAGGATGCGTTGATAGACGCGATAGGCACGGGCCATCACCTCCTGGAAATAGGTCTGGGCGGTGGCCGCCACCTCCTGAGGGGTGCGCAGCTCCGCCTTGGCCCGCGATACGGCAGCGAGGACGGCCCCCGGCGGCACACGCTTGGGGTCTAAGTCTAGCTCCATGAGGGCCTGTCGCATGGCAGCCAGCTGGTCTTCCTCGTCGTAGATGATGAAGTCCTGCGGCACCCCAATATGGTAACCATCCACGCGCAAGATGCGGGCGCACAGGGAATGGAAGGTCCCGATGGCCATCTCCTGCCCCACGTCTTCCCCCACTAGGGCCAACACCCGGTCCCGCATCTCCCGTGCTGCCTTGTTGGTAAAGGTGACGGCCAGGATGCGATAGGGACGGGCGTGACGTCTGGCCAACAGATAGGCGATACGGTGGGCGATGACCCGCGTCTTGCCCGAGCCAGGGCCCGCCACGATGAGTATGGGCCCTTCTACGTGCGTCACCGCCTCCCGCTGGCGGTCGTTGAGGGGGCCTAGAATAGGGTCGGCGGTCATCTCTAGGCCCCATCCTAGCACGGGCGTTCGGGCCCCACAATGCGGGCCCAGAGGGGACAGGCCTCACACCAAGATGTAGGAGGCGAGGAAGGGACTTGAACACCTAACCGCTTGAGCATGCGGACCACCAGGGCCAGGGAGAGCCCTACCACGTTGCAGTAGCATCCTAAATACCTGTCCACAGGCCGCAGTTCCTGGTCCTGGATGGCGTACCCACCAGCCTTATCGAAGGGCTCCCCCTTCTCTACGTACCGCCGTATCTCTTCCTCCTGCAGAGGGCGTATGTGCACCCAAGAGGTGGCATAGGCCAAGGTGGCCCGCCCATGGTGGGCCAGTGCTATAGCCGTGACCACCCGGTGCCAGCGGTTGCGCAGGCGACGTAACATAGCTATCGCTTCCTCATGGTCAACAGGCTTGCCAAGGGCCCGGCCGCGCAGGGCCACCACCGTATCGGCCCCCAGCACCGGCACCTGCGGATGGAGGGCGGCCACCGCTCGCACCTTGGCCAGGGCCAGCTCGCAGGCCAGGGCCGCGGGCAGGACGCCAGGACGGGCATGGGCCTCGTCCTGCGGCGGGGGGACCACCATAAATGGGATACCTAGGGCGGCCAAGAGCTCCCGCCGGCGGGGGGAGGAGGAGGCCAAGACCAGCTCCATTAGGAAAGCTCCAGGGTAGCTACGCACTCGATGTGATAGGTCTGGGGGAACATATCGATGGGAGTGACATCCACAAGGCGATAGCCGCCATCGCACAGGCGACGCAAGTCCCGGGCCAGAGTGGCCGGGTCGCAAGATACATAAACCACTTTGGGCGCCCGCAGCTTCAGGACCCCCTGTATGGCCTGGACGTGGCATCCCGCTCGTGGTGGATCCAGGATAATGACATCAGGCGTGAGCCCCAACTCCCCTAGCACTACTTCCACCTTCCCCCGGCGGTAGAGAACGTTATCAAGGCCCATGATGTTGTGGAGGGCATCCTCCACCGCTGAGGCCGACTCTTCGATGGCGATGACGCGCCGCACATAGGGCGCCAAGAGGGCAGCGAAGGTCCCCACCCCGGCATAGGCATCCACCACCACCTGCTGAGGGTGGGGGGAAACGGCCCTTTTCACCAACTCCACCAGCCTCTCGGCCTGCCTCGTATTAGTCTGGAAGAAGGATCCGGCCGAGATGCGGAAGCGATGGCCCAGTAGCTCTTCCTCATAGAACCTCTGCCCGGAAGGGACAGAGGGCTCCACGTGACGTAGGTCGGGATGGATGAGGGGCTGCCCGGTGTTGACACCGTACCTGATGGCCACCTGATGCTGGCCCGCCGCCTTCCCTTGGAGTGTAGCCAGGGCCTCGTTGATCCACGGGTGCATGAGCAGGCAACGCTCAATGCGCACGAACTTGTAGCCATGGCCAGGGCGGGACACAAACCCCAGGTTTCCCTCCTTGTCCACTGAAAAGCGGGCATGGTTGCGGTATCCGAAGGGCTCAGGGGCGGGAACGGTGGGGGAGACGGGCGGGTCGTTGAACTTGCCGATGCGCGCCAGCTGCTGGGCCACCACCTGCCTCTTGAGCCGCACCTGCTCCTCATAGGCGATGTGCTGCCATTGACAGCCACCACACACCCCGAAGTAAGGGCATGGGGGGTCCACCCGCCAAGGGGATGGGCAGAGTACCCCCACCACCCGTCCCAGGGCATAGTCCTTCTTCTCCTTCTCCACCTCCACCACCGCTTCCTCCCCTGGGATACCGAAGTCGGCGAAGACGACATACCCATCGCGCCGGCCTATGGCCGCTCCCTGGAAAGCCATATCGGTTAGGGTGATGACTATACGGTCGCCGCTGGCAGACATGGCCCGGGGATAAGTTTAAAGGCCAGCGCCGCGTCCTGTCATACCCACGTTGGCCCACTCCTTGGAGCGTGATATAATGCGCTCGTAATTGGAACTGGCGGGCGCCCCCATGGATCAGGACGCAGCAATCCGCTTAGGAGCGTTCATCGGTGGCCTCTGGCTCTTTCTCATCTGGCTTGGCATCGTCCTCTGGGTCTTCAGGGACATACGCGACCGCACAGAAGCCGTGGTCCCTCGCCTTCTGTCGGTAGCGTTGGTGGTGCTATTCTTCCCTGGCTTCAACCTGCCGGGCCTCCTCCTTTATCTACTGTTGCGGCCCCGGGAATCTTTGGACGAGGCCTATAGCCGTTCCCTGGAGCAGGAGGCCCTTTTGCGGGAGGTGGGGGAGGGGGCGGTATGCTACGAGTGTCGCCAGCCTGTGGAGAGGGAGTTCCTCTTTTGCCCCTATTGCCGCACCCGACTGCGGGAGCCATGCGAGCGGTGCCGCCGTCCTCTTAGTCTGTTCTGGGCTATATGCCCCTACTGCGGGACACCCCGCGGGATGGAGCCACGGGCGCCATCCCATAGGGCACCCGCCTCCCTGGTGGAGCCCATCTCCCGGGCCGACGACTAAGGCCATCGTAGGGAAGCCAAGACCCTTTCAGCGTCGATAGCCGAAGCCACCAGATGGGCCGCCCTCTCGGCCTTCTCGCGGCCAGCGAGGGGTGCAGAGGCGATAAGGGCGTCAAGCCTCTCCGCTACCTCTACCGTCCCCAAAGGGGTCGCTAAGATGGCCGTCCCCTCCTCCTCGGCACGGGCCAGCACGTAAGGAAGGATGGGGGTATCGCCGGTGACGAGGAGGCAGCGGACGCCCACGTTAAGGGCCGCCAGCTGCTGATCAGGCTTGTCGCTGCGGACGATGACAGCGTCGGGCCGAAGGCGGGCGAAGTAGTCCTGCCCGGGGTCCTTGGCGATGGAGGAGATGACCACCCTGCTTAAGGCCATCTCCTCATGGCCCACCGACCAGAAAGCTTGAGCCTCCACCGCTTCTTGTAACTGGCCCAGGGTGGGGAAGGCCAGGAGTCGGTCCTCTTGCACCATGCCTAGCACGGGGGCCCCTGCCAGCTGCTTTGCCAGCTGCTTCTGGCGGCGCTCCGGCACACAAGTGACTACCATCCCTAGCAGGGCCTCCTCTACCTGGCCCAAAAGGGAGAGCGCGTCTTGGACATGGGGGTAGCGGGCCACCACCACTACTCTGGCCCCCGCCTCCTGCCACCCTGGCGGCAACGCCTCCGCCTCTCCCTCCACCACCGCTATAGTGGGCAAGGACGGAGGGAGGGCCGATAATGGCTCCCCCTGGGTAGATAGACCCAGACGGTGGAAGAGGCGAGCGTCATGGCGTGCCCTTTGGTCGGTGCCCAGGCGGAGAAGTGTGACCTGACGATGGGAATGGCCCAGCAGGTGGGCCAAGCCAAGGGCTACGGTCGTCTTGCCGCTGCCAGCCCTGCCTATTACCAGTAGGGGCCTCACGAGGGCTGAGTATAGCACGGGCGAGCCGCTTCGGGGAGGTCATTGACGGCCCCAGGAGGCCCTTATTAGACTGGCATTGGGCCGGGGTAGCTCAGCGGTAGAGCACACGGCTGAAAACCGTGGTGTCGTGGGTTCGACTCCCACCCCCGGCACCAGCCCCCCTTAGTAGTCCTTAACCACCCTGCTTCCGTTCTCAGTGCGCTCCACTCGCAAGCGTGCAGGCATGCGGTCGGCCAGGGCAGCGATGTGGGTAATGATGCCCACCATACGGCCTTGTCCGCACAACCCCTCCAGCGCTGCCGATACCATGTCTAAGTTGTCTTCGTCTAGGGTGCCGAACCCCTCATCGATGAAAAGGCTCTCCAGGGGACGCCTCTCCCCATAAGCCAGCTGGGGGACGCGGTTGGCCAGGGCCAAGGCCAGGCAAAGGGACGCTAGGAAGGTCTCGGCGCCGCTGAGCAGGTGGGCAGGCCTCTCCAGCCCCCCCAACCAATGGTCCGCCACATAGAACCCCTTGCCCTGAACGCTGAGGGTATAACGTCCTCTTGTGAGGTCATAGAGGTAGCGGGAGGCGTCCTCGGCCAAGATGCGCATGGCTTCCTCACGCAGGAACTGCTGGAACCTGTCGGAGCGCAGGAGAAGGCCCAGCCCCTCCGCCAGCCGCGCCTTGTTCTCCAGCGTTTCCATCTCCTTCCTAAGGGAGCGGGCCAACTCCAGCCCCTTCTCCATCTCCCTCAGTTTGGCATCCACTGTGGCGCGTTCGCGCTCAAGCTCATCAGCCTGCTGACGGAGGTCGTGGGCTAATTTCTCGATAGCTCGAGAGATGCCGTTGCCCTGGGATAAGGCCGCCTGAAGGGGCTCCCAATCGGCCTTTTGGGCCAAGGCCTCCAGCTCCTTCCACAGGAGTTGGCAGTCCCTCTCCGCCTCTTGGGCCTGACGCTGCAGTTGGGAAGCCTCAGCTGTCAGCTGCACTAGGTTGGAGCGAGCGGCAGCCACTTCCCGTTCTATCGCTTCCGCCTCTTGAGCCAGCCGCTGCTCTTGCTGGGAGAGCTCCTGACGCCTCCTGATGGCCCCCCGCAAGGCCTCCAGCTCCTTTTGAAGCCAGGGGATGACGACAGCCTCCATGGGGTGGCCCTTGCTCGCGGCCTCCTGAGCTAACTCTTCAGGGCCTATGCTCAGGGGCCACCGCTGCTGCAAGAGACGAGAGAGGGACGCGCTATAGATCTCGTACGTGCCTTGGGCCTCGGCCATCTCACGGCGCAGCGCTTGGGCCTGCTCTTCCAGGCGTGCCGCCTGGATCTGGGCTTGGCGCTCCTTCTGCTGGGCAACATGCAGGGCATGGCTGGCCATCTCGAGGTCTTCCTTGGCCCGCTCCAGCCGACGTTGGGCATGGTGCGCCGCTCTCTCCAGGGCAGCCAAGGCCTCCTGGGGGGAGAGCCCCTCCCCGATGGTCTCCTGAAGACGACGGCGCAGCTGGTCCATCTCCTGCCCCAGGGCCTGCAGCCTAAAACGCCCCTCGTTGTAGGCACGGCGGGCGTCGGCTAGCCGGCTGTCGGCGTCCCTTAGGGCATCGTTTGCCTTCCGCTCCTCCTGCTGGGCCTCTTGCCACCGTCGACGCGTTCTCTCTAGGTCGGGGGGGTGGCCAGGTGCCGGCAACCGATGTACCAACTGGCCACACACGGGACATGCCTGCCCCTCCTTCAGGTCCTGCCTGAGCACGGCGGCTGCATGGACGCGCTGGGCATCCTCCCATGCGGCGGCCGCCTGTTGAAGGGCCCTTTGCGCCTTCTCAAGCTGAGCAAAGGACGCGTCCCGGTGGGCCTGGGCGTCCCGCAACGCTGTCTCGCGAGCTCGCACCTCCCCTTCTAGGGAGGCTAGCTCTCCCTCCTTGCGTCGTAGCTCCTCCACCAGAGGCGCTACAGCCTGGAGGCGGGAAACGGCCTCTTGCAGCTCCGCCTGGACCCGTTCCATCTCCTGTGCAGCAGCCTTGTGGGCCTCCTCAGCGCGGGCGAGCTGTGCTTGGGCCTCCTGGGCCCTCTGGCGCATTGCCGCTATTTCCGACTCCAGGTCGTTTAACTGGGAGGCCAGGTGCTGCCACCGTTGCAGCGCCTCCAGAGCACGAGAAGCATGGGAGAGAGCGTCGCGCACCAGATCGTACCGTTCCTGGTCCACATGTAGGGAGGCCAGCTCTTGGCGCAGATGAGTGAGGGCGCCCTGCAGCTCCTTCTGCCGTGCCTCCTGCCAGCTCAGGCGGTCGCTAACCTGGGCCACCTCCCGATCCAATTCCTCAAGGCGGGAGAGGGCAGATCCCCGGAGATGGCCCTTCTCCTCCAGGCGGATAGCCAGGCCGCGGGCCTGTTGCAGATGCTCCTCCCACCGGCCCACCCTTGCCCGTTCCTGGGCCAGGGCTAGCCTGCGCTCCCGCAGCTTCTGCAGGTTCTCGAGAGTGGCCTCGGCCAGCTCGGCGCTCAGACGCCGGGCGAGCCCCTCCGCCTGCTCCCTGCTCCGCCGGGCTAGCTCGTTGGCCCGGCGCATGACCTCCTTATAGATATCCAGCCGTAAGAGCTCGTCCAGGAGGCGGTTACGCTTCTGGGGATCGCCCACCAGGAGCTCCTGGAACCGGCCTTGGGGGAGGAAGATGGAACGCACGAAGGCATCGTAGTCCAGCCCGATCACCTGCTGGACGATGAGCTCGGCCTCCTTCACCCTATCGGCCTTGGGCTCCCATATCCCCTCCGAAGTGAGCTCCTCTAGCTGGATGATGGCCCGCCGGCCCGTGGAACGGGTGACGCGGAAGACCCGCCCCCCGCATTCGAACTCCAGCTCCACCCGCAGCCAGTCCGTCCCTTGGCTGATAAGCTGACGCACCTCATCGTCCACACGGGGGGCACGGCCGTAGAGGGCGTAGACCATGGCCTCCACCAACGAGCTCTTGCCCGCCCCATTGGGCCCAGTGATGGCGAAGAGGTCCAGGTCGCTAAAGTCCACCTCCACCAGGCCACGATAGGATGTGAAGTTCTGCAACACCAGCCTACGGGGCCTCATGGACCTCCTGCATCAGCTCCTGGAATAGACGGACAAGCTCACCGGGGGGGTCACATCCCTGCTCTTGCCGATGGTATAGGGTGAACAGCTCTATGGGCGAGAGGTCACGCACCGATGGCCTGGCCTCCTGCTTGGGACGTGAGGCCATCACCTTCACCTCCACAGCCGTGGGGATGGCCTTCCTCACCTCTTCCACTAAGGAAGGGGACAACCCCTCCGCCCGCAGGAAGACCCGCACATACCCCTGTGTCAGCTCGCCTCCCCTTGCCTTCACCTCCGCCCGCACCTGCTCCATGGTAAGAGGCGTCTTGGGGCTGCCCAGGTCGTAGAGGGGGCGTGGCTTGGTGAGAGGCACCTCCTCCACGTGGGCCTCTTTGCCTGGCGAAACATCCACGAGATAGACGCATTTTCTCTGGCCCACCTCGCCAAAGTCCAGCTGCAATATGGAGCCAGAATAGTAGACGGGAGGGCGCGGGCGGATGGCCTGGGGCCGATGGAGGTGGCCCAGGGCCATGTAGTCCACATAAGGGAGGCGCTGGCGCTTGACCGCATACACCTGGCCCAGGTGCAAAGGCCTCTCTCCCGCTCCCTCGCCACCGACGATGCCACCTTCTACAAAAAGGTGGGCCATGATGATACGCACAACGTTCCCCGGGAGGCTCCGCTCCAGACCGTCCAGGAGATCGGCCACTACATCGGCGTACTGCTGGAAGCTCTCCACCCCGGCGCCCCGCATGGCCTCCCAGGTGCGCACCCGCCTTTCTGGGACCCAGGGCAACACGGCCACAGCCGCCTCCTCGCCATCGCGACCCCTTATGCCCACCACCGCTCCTTCCTGGGATGGCTCCGCCCGCACATGTATGCCCACTAGATCCAGGACGCGCCCGAAGGCGGTGAGGCGCCTTTGATGGTCGTGGTTACCAGCGATGACCACAGCTTGGATCCCCGCTCCGTACAGCTCGCGGAAGAACTCGAAGGCCATCCTCTCGGCCTCGGGGGGCGGGGCGACCGAATCGAACAGGTCGCCCGCCACGAGCAGGCAGTCCACCCTCTCCATGCGGGCTACGTCCAGGATCTCCTGCAGCACATCCTCGAACTCCCTGTCCCGCCTTAGATGGCGCAGGGGCTTCCCCAGGTGCCAATCGCTGGTGTGGAGGAACCTCATCGCAGCCGGCTCCAGGGATCAGGGCTGCGAGCCTCCTCGTGCCTCGTAGCCCAGGCCGGGAAGGGGAAGCGCACCAGCACAGGCAAGGGGATGGAAGGCTGCGAGAAGAAGAGGCTCCCCGAGGTCAGGATGGCGGCCCTGCGCCTGGCGAAGTCCCCTAAGAACCCGTACTCGCTGCGTTCGGCCTCCGCCATGTCTAAACGGCCCGTCACCCGGAAGGCGGCATTGGTCACCACTCGCCTCTCCACCTCGCTGGCCGTCTGTTGCGCCCCTATAAGAATGACCCCCAGGCTGCGACCTCTCTCGGCAATATCCAGGACCACCTCCTTTAGGGGGCTCCACCCTTCCCTGGGGGCATACTTGTTGAGCTCGTCCAGCACCACGAAGAGAAGGGGTTCACGAGTGCCCTGGCTGTCCTTGGCCTCCAGCAATTGCTTCAGGACCACTCCCACCACGAAGCGCTTGGCCTGGTCGTGGAGTTTGGTGATGTGGACCACGCTCAGCTTATGGGCCGTAGGGTCGATGCGGTGCTTCTCTGCGTCCAGATCACCATCGCCGCGGATGAGGTGGCCAACGGTGTCCAGGCACGCCCAGAGGCGGCGGCGAAAGGCGGCCACGGTTGCAGGGGCCAGGCGAGAAAACACCTTCTCCTCCTCGTCCAACAGGCTCACCAGGTCCTGGAAGCTGGTGAGACGACGTCCGTCCACCTGCACCCACGCCTGGCCCCGGGGCTGCCCCGCCGTCTTTTCAAACAGATAGCGTTCGGCAGCGGCTACAGCGTAGGCTAGCTGGCTCTCGGTATCGGCATCGGCGAAAAGGAAGCGCAAGAGGCGGCCTTGGCAAAACTCCTTTAGGCTCCAACAAAAGACGCCCACCCCATCCTGCCGCGCATCGGTGTCCGGGACAAGTTCAAACGGATTGGACTTGGCGGGAGGAGCCCACAGACGCACGTCCTGGAAGGGCCCCACGGGCAGCCCCATGGCCTGGTAGATATGGCGATGCTCGTCGCGGAGGCGGGCATTGGGGCGGTCCAGGAAGAGCAGGTCTTCCCCCTTGACATTGAAAATGATAGCGCTGGCATTCTTCACACCTTGGGCCTCGGCGGTGTTAGGATGGTGGAAGAGGCTATAAAGCAAAAACATAGCGTAAGAGGTCTTGGTAGCCACCCCCGAGATCCCAGCGATGTTGACGTGGGCGCCCTTGGTGCCGTCCAGGTAATCCAGATCGGCCCACAGGGGCTGGCCGTCGCGGGCGAGACCGACGGGGAAACGGCGGGTCATGGTATCGAAGAAAAGGGCCCGATCACGCTCCTCCCCTGATGCCCGATGGACCGCTTGGCCCGGCCGCGGCGGCACATAGATCTCTGGATCCACTCTGGTGACGGAGACATGGGCGGAGGTGGCAATGCCCACCGGCAGGATGCCCTCGCTGGCCCGGAAGACGTCGGAGTCGAAGCGGGCGCCCTCATAGCGCGAGCGGACCAGGTCCACCACCCCGTAGATCTTCACGCCCTTCTTGAGCCCTGGCACCTCTGTTTCCACATAGACCACGTCGTCCAGCTGCAGATACTGGCCTTCAGCAACCCCCACCCAGAACTCCAGGGGATAAGCGTCCTCGGTGCCTAACACCAGGCCCACCTGAGTCATGACTCCTCCCCTCCTCGGAATAGGAACTGTTCGATCCCTCGCCGCACCCACCCGTGGTCGCCGAGGCGGTGCCGCAACCTCTCCTCCAGGGCAGCCACCGGGTGGAGGTTCACCGGCGCCCTGGGGTCCCACTGAGCGCTGGAGGCAAAGCGGGGTATGAGGGCCGTGGCCAAGTCGGCCAGGCGGACAGCCGCCTCCAGCCCCATGGCCGCCCACATCTCCAGGCGGACGATACCCACCAGAGGGTGACGCGGTATCGGTGAGGGAGCCACCCGCGCATAGCAGGAGAGGAGGTCGTGACCACCTTCCCGAGGTATGAGAAATAGGGGCGTGCGCGTGCCGGGAGGAAGGTCCAGCACCACTTGCACCAGCTTTGGGTCCTCCAAGTAACGGCGGTAGTGGCTCTTGGCGTATCCCAAGACGGGCATGTCCCTGGGCACCTGGAAGGTGAGAGGCCCGTCCACCATTAAGAGCAGGCCATCGCCCAGGCTAGAGATGAGGGCCCCCTCCTTGTCGCGCATCAGGCGCTGCAGCTCCCCTCGTACCTCCTGCTGTCGATTCCTAGAGAGGACGCCCCTATACTCCAGGACGGACGACCCACACGGGATGCGCAGCAAGTCGGGCACCGTGCCACCCCCCAGCACCAGGCGTCGCTCCACATGCTCAACCACCACCCGCGCTTGCCTGTGGCGGCACTCCACAGCCCCTACGCCGTAGGAGCCAAACAGGCCCCAGTAGAGGTGGCCCCCTTCCTGCTGCACCACCCCGGCATCCACTCGCCGCACGCCATCGACAAAGAGAACGCCCTCTAGCGGCGATTCAACCCTTGGCTCCAAGGGGCCCCAGGCCTCTATGCCCACCTCCACCTGAGGGTCTATCCTCCGCTCCGCCGTCACCCCCTCGTCCTCCCCCTCCTCGTCCCCCAGGAGGAGCCCTTCTACGGACAGGGCCCAAGGATGCAGACGGAGGGAGCCCTCCCCACCCATAGTCGAACAGGCGCTCTACTTTTGCTCCCAATTATAAGGGGCATGCACGGGGAGTCAACCCATTGACCCTAAGGGGGTCAGGTTCAGAGGGAAGGCGGCCGGCGTCCTGGCTTGGCCCGCTCCCTGGCCATGATGGCAAGGACGGCTTCTACGGCCTCTTCCAGCTGGTCGTTGACCACCTGATAGTCAAACTGCTGGGCCTGCGCCATCTCCTCCTGGGCCACCAATAGCCGCAGCGCCACCTGCTGGGGGTCGTCCTGGCCACGGCCCCTCAGCCTGCGGGCCAGCTCCTCCTCTGAGGGGGGCAGGAGAAAGATGGTCACCGCCTCTGGGTAATGGGACTTGATGAACTGGCCGCCTTGGACATCCACCCGCACCACCACGTCCTTCCCCTGGCTCAGGGCCTCCCGCAAAGGGGCCTTGGGAACGCCGTAACGATGGCCATATACCGTGGCATGCTCCAGCAGCCCCCCCTTCCTTATGAGGTCTTCGAACTCCCCTTGGGAGAGGAAGTAATAATGGACGCCATGCCTCTCGCCCGGACGCGGGGGGCGGGTAGTGGCCGTCACGGCCACATGCAGGGAGTCCCCTAGCTTGCGCTTAAGCTCCCTTACCAGGGTGTCCTTGCCCACCCCTGATGGGCCGGTGATGACCACCAGAAGGGGTATCACTGGCGGGCTGCACGCAGACGCTGGTCCAAGGTGTCCACAGCGATGGCCGATAGCACTAGATGGCCGCTATCGAGGAAGAGGACGGAACGGGTGCGGCGCCCCGCCGTCAGGTCCAACAGGAGGCCATGGCGGCGGGCAGCACGAACCAGCCTCTGCACGGCCACATCCGCATAGGGCTGGCAGCCTAACACGCGCTCAGCCGCCACGTAGTTGCCAAGACCCACCTGCACCAGCCTAGCCACGACGTCCCCGCCTGCGACTTCCCCCTTGCCCCTGCGCCCCCTCCGCACCGGTTCGCATGGCCCGCCCGTATATGGCCTCGGGGGTGATGGCCGCCAGCACGATGGACCCATCATCCATGAAGATGACGGACTTGGTGCGGCGGCCTTGGGTCATGTCCCGAATGATGCCCTTCTTCTTCCCTTCTCGTACCAGCCGCTGGATGGGCGCAGATGTAGGGACCACCACCGCTACCGCCCGATTGATGGCGATGTAGTTGCCGAACCCTACATGCACCAGCTCCGTGGCCATAGTTCCCCCTCCTTTATCCCTCGACTAGCCTTATGCCAGCACCTATCATCTCCTCCCATGAGGTTGGACGCCTCCTGGTCGTCAGAAGTTTCTCATCACAGCTTACTAAGCGTCTACTATTATATGCGTGCCACCGCTCGCAGATCATCCCAAAAATTGGGATATGATACCAAGACCGACTGGGCATTTCTGATGACGGTCTCCCCGCGAGCGGCCAGGGCGGCCACGGCTAGGGCCATGGCCAGGCGGTGGTCGCCGTGGCTGTCCACGGCTGCCCCCTGCAGCCGGGCAGGCCCCCATATGCGCAGGCCATCGGGCAGCTCTTCCACCCGGGCCCCCATGCGACGCAACTCCCGGGCCATGGCTTGCAGCCGGTCGCTCTCCTTGGTCCGCAGCTCCTGCGCCCCTCGGATGACCGTCTCTCCATGAGCGAAACAGGCGGCCACTGCCAGCAAGGGCACCTCGTCGATCATGCGGGGGACCATATCCCCCTCCACCTGCACCGCCTCCAGGCGCGAGGAGGAGGCCACCAGGTCGGCTACCGGCTCTGGACCCCATTCTCGCACATTCTCCACCTGTATTTGCGCCCCCATCTGGGCGAGCACCTCCAGAAGACCGGTGCGGGTGGGGTTCAGACCCACCCCCTCCAGCCGCACCTGGGCATCGGGATGGACGAGAGCAGCCACCAGGAAGAAGGCAGCGGCAGAGAAGTCTCCAGGGATGCGCAACCGCAGGGGGCGTAGCCCAGAAGCTTGGCGTATGGCCACCCCGCCCTCCAACAGGCGGATGGGGGCCCCCATGACACCAAGCATCCGCTCTGTGTGGTCGCGAGACGGAGCGGGCTCCCAGACCATCGTCTCCCCCTCAGCGTAAAGGCCAGCCAACAAGATGGCCGACTTGACCTGGGCCGATGCCACATGCAGGTGGTGCTCCATACCCCGCAGCGCCCCTCCCCTGATGACCAAGGGGGCCAGCGCTCCCCCAGCCCGCCCCCAGACCTCAGCGCCCATGCGCCTCAGGGGCTCCACCACCCTCCCCATGGGCCGGCGCCTTAACGACTGGTCGCCAGTAAGGACGGAAAGGAAGGGTTGGGAGGCCAAAAGGCCGGCCAGCAGCCGCATGGTGGTGCCCGAGTTGCGGCAGTCTAGCACCTGTGGCGGCTCCCGCAGGCCTCCCAGACCCACCCCCTCCACCACTAGGGTGGACCCATCCTCCCATCGCCAAGGAACTCCGAGAAGACGCAGGCAGCGTAGGGTGGCCAGGCAGTCAGCTCCCCTCTGGAAATTCTCCAAATGGGAGACGCCCTGGGCTACGGCCCCTAGTATGGCCCCGCGGTGGGAGATGGACTTGTCCCCAGGTGGCACCACGATGCCAGAAAGGCGCCTTGGGGGGCGCACCACCTCCTGCACCTTCACCCCTCCTTTGCCCTCTTCTCTTCCAGAGAGCGCCGGACGTCTGCCTCCAGACGCTGGGCAAGGACGCGAGCCAGGGCCTCCGCCCTGTCGCCAGCGGCCGCATGCTGGGCTGCCTGGGCCAAGTGCTGTAGGCGCTGCCGCATGGCCCTTCCCACCAGAAAGTCCGCTAAGGACTCTTTGAAATCGGGCATAGGTAGCTGAGGGACCCCTTCTCCTCCTACCTTCCCAGCTATGAAGTCGTCCCGCTCCAGCTTGGTGCGGGCGAAAGTCTGGAGCAGAGCCTCCGGGTCATGGGCCACCATATCTCGTAGATGGGAAAGCTCCTCCGCCAGCCGGTCCAGCCAGTGTAGGATGGCGTCTCGATTGGTGAGACAGATGTCATGGCCCATTTGGGGATCGCCTGAGGCCAGGCGGGTGACATCGCGGAACCCGGACGCCGCCAGGGAGGCCAGGTCTGGCCAGGCCGGGCTGTTCCGCACCATGCGGAACAGGGCCACCGAGGCGATGAGGGGCACGTGGCTGATGGCTGCTACTAAGACATCGTGCTCTTGGGGATCTATAAAGAGGGGCCGCGCGCCCACCGTCCGCACCATGGACACCGTTAAGGCCACAGCCTCTGGTGGCGCAGTGGGGTCGGGGCAGATGCAATAGGCACGGCCCTGGAACAGGTCGGCCTGGGCGTGGTCTATGCCTTGGGCCTCCTTGCCAGCCATGGGGTGCCCCCCCACGAAACCCACATGCCGAGGCAAGAGGCGGCGGGCCCACTCCATCACTTGAGCCTTGGTGCTGGCCGTGTCGGTCACCACTGCCCCCTGCGCCAGATGGGGGGCAATGGCCTCCATCACCCCCGGCAGGGCCATGATGGGGGTGGCCAGGACCACCAGTGCCGCACCTCGCACCGCCTCCTCCGGGGAGGATGCTTCCCTGTCCACCGCCTCCCGGCGGCGGGCCTTGCCTCGCACCTCCCCCCGCACGTCGTAGCCCACCACCTCCAGACCAGGCACCTTGGCCCTCTTCAGGGCAAGTCCTAGGGAACCCCCGATGAGGCCTAAGCCAATGATAGCCACCTTTTGACGTCCCTTGGCCATGACATTCATGAGATTAGCATGAATCATCCGATTTTTGCAAAAGAGCCAGGGCCGTATCCCCTTGCCATACGTCCTCATGGTGGAGGACAAGGTATATAACGGGCTGGGGGGCCCCATAGGCCCTTAGCAGGTCGGCTCCCAGCCGCGGATGGTCACGTAGGGAGGCCAGGCCACCCCTGGCGCGGGCCAAAAGGGCTGGGGCCAAACTTTGCAGCATTACAAAGGCCACACGGTGCCACAATCGCACCTCCCGGCCCTTGCCCACATCGTGCAAGAGGGCGGCCATCAGGAGGTGGCGATCCTCGACCCCCCACGCCCGCAGGCGGTGGTACACATCCAGGCAGTGGCGCCGGTCACGGCGGCTCATCCCCTCAAATAGGGGGAAGAGAGGGCCCAGAAGGCGGCGGGCTTCCGCCAGCTCCTCTTCCCTCAACGGCGAGCGCCAAGACAGGAAGACCTGCCGGGCCCGGTAGGCCATGCGCCTAAGGGCCTTGCTAACCAAAGACATCGTAGTCGATGCCTGTGAATACGCGGGCGAGGAAGTTGATGATGGGGCGCATGACGGTGAACAAGGGCCCAAACCGCCCACCAGTTAGCAACGGCAGCACCATGAGCAGGAACAACACCAACATCCCGTACTGCGTCTGCAGATGGTTGTACGTGCGCGCCGCCCTCTCCGTAAGGAAGGCGGGCACCACCCTGTGACCGTCCAGAGGAAAGAGGGGGAGCAAGTTGAAGGTCCCCAATATGATGCTCACCAGGGCGATGGTGCTAAGGAAGAGTCCCACATACGACTCACCACTCCAGGAGCCCCTGACGAAGGCATCGATGGCATCGGGTTCTAGGGCTGGCAGCCACGGCACCCACCCGAACTTGAGGGGTAGCCCCACCAGCCCGGCCATCAAGTAGTTGGATAAGGGGCCAGCGGCGGCCACCATGGCCATGCCCACCTTCTCGCCGTTGCGCAGGTGCCGAGTGTCCACAGGCACTGGCCTTCCCCATCCGAACCCCACCAGGAACAGCAGAAGGGTGCCCACGGGGTCTAGATGGGCCAGGGGGTTGAGGGAGACACGCCCCGCCCAGCGGGGAGTGGGGTCGCCTAAGGCATCAGCCACGTAGGCGTGGGAGAATTCATGGAAAGATATTCCCACCAAGAGGGCCACCACCACTGCCCCGAAGAACACCACGAAAGCTAAGGGGTCAATGCGCAAAAGGTCGCTGTAGACGAATATCAAGCTCTATCCCTCACAATTCCCCACTCGTTCCATGATAACAACCCTGATGGCATGGGCCAAAGCACGATTTTGCCACTCCCCACGCCACCGTATCATAAACCATGAGGTGATAGGCCAGGCCCTCCTAGGCATCCTTCGTTGGGGTCTCCTGCTCATGCTGCTCGCTGCCGCCTGCTCCTCCGATGAGCCCACCTTGGTGGTGGCAGCCGCCAGCGACCTCCTTCCCGCTATGGACGAGCTAGTAGCCATCTTCCAGCAGGAATGCGGATGCCGCTTCCGCGTCACCTTCGGCTCCTCAGGTACCCTGGTCTACCAGATAAGGCAACGCCTTCCGGCCGACGTCTTCCTCTCCGCCGATGCCTCCTACGTGGACGCTCTGGCCAAGGATGGCTACACGCAGCCAGGGACGGAACGCGTCTACGCCCTGGGCTTGCTGGCCTTGGCAGTGCCCAAGGGTGGAGAACCCGCCCCCAAGACCCTGGATGAGCTCACAGCCCCACGCTTCAACCGCATTGTCATCGCTAATCCTCAGTATGCTCCCTACGGCCGTGCTGCCCAGGAGGCCCTGCAGAACGCCGGCCTCTGGGAGGTGGTGCAGCCGCGTATCGTGCTGGCAGAGAGCGCCTCCCACGCCACCCAGCTGGTGAAGACGGGCGACGCCCAAGCCGGCATCATACCTCTTTCCTTGGCCATTGCCAGTGGTCATGGGCTGGCGTGGACATCCTTGCCGCCCCAACACTATTCCCCACTGTCCCAAAAGGCAGCGGTCTTGGCCCATGCCCCCTCTCCAGAGCTAGGACGGCGCTTCCTTGACTTCCTGACAGGGCCCCACGGTAGAGAGGTATTGCGGAAGTACGGTTTCATCATCCCCGAGGGAGGTTGAGCCCATGGCCATATATCCTGACGACGTGCGCATCACCCTGCAGGTGGCGACAGTGGCCACCCTCATATGCTTGGTGGTGGGCGGGCCCCTGGCCTGGGTCTTGGCCCGCTACCGCTTCCCCGGGCAAGGGCTCCTGAGCCTCTTGGTGACGGCACCCATCGCTCTGCCCCCCACGGTGGTAGGGTATTACCTATTGCGGGTGCTGGGGCATGGGAGCCCCTTTGGCCGGCTCCTGGACAGAATAGGCCTTGAGCTGGTCTTCACCTGGCAAGGGGCGGTGGTGGCGGCAGCCGTGTTGGCTGCCCCCCTTTTTATCATCCCCGCCCAGGCCGGCTTCGCCAGCGTGGACCAGGAGCTGGAGCGAGTCGCTGCCACCTTGGGGCGCTCGCGCCTCTCCATCTTCCTCACCATCACCCTCCCTATCGCTGCCCGCAACCTTTGGGCAGGGGTCGTGTTGGCCTTCGCCAAGGCGGTGGGAGAGTTCGGGGCCACGGTGATGGTGGCAGGGGCCATTCCGGGGCGCACCCGTACCATGGCCGTATCGGTGTACGATGCGATACAGGCTGGCGACCTGGGCCGGGCCAACGCCACCGCGTTGGCCCTTCTGGGCATATCCCTGGCCAGCCTCAGCATCTTCGCCGCCCTTACCACCTTCCTCAGGCGGTGATATGGCCGCGCCTGCCCTGGACGTCCATGTAGTCCATCGTCTGCCAGGCTTCAAGCTAGACGTATCGTTCCAGGTGGGCCGGGAGCTGGCAGCCCTATTTGGCCCCTCGGGGGCAGGCAAGACCTTGACCCTGCGGGCCATCGCTGGCCTCCTGCGCCCCCTTCATGGGCGCATCCTGTTGGAGGGGCAGGTCCTATTCGACTCCGCAGCTGGCATCGACCTGCCACCACAAAGGCGTCGCGTGGGATATGTGCCCCAGGGATATGCCCTCTTCCCCCATATGACAGTGGCCCAGAACATCGCTTATGGCCTCCATCGGCTGTCCAAGCGGGAGAGGGAGGATAGGATAGCCCGCATGGTGGACCTTATGGGCTTGCAGGGCCTGGAGGGACGTCGTCCCCACCAGCTCTCGGGCGGCCAGCAGCAGCGGGTGGCCCTCGCTCGTGCCCTCGTCGCTGGACCCCGCATCCTTCTGCTAGACGAGCCCTTCAGCGCCTTGGATCAGGCGCTGCGTCGCGAGCTGGGGGAGGAGGTGGCCGGCTTGCCCGCCCGCTTGGGCGTGCCGGTGCTCCTGGTCACCCATGACCTTTCGGACGCCTTCCACCTTGCCCAGAGGGTCATCGTCATGGACAGGGGACGGGTGCTGCAGGCAGGGACGCGGGAGGAGGTCTTCTACCATCCCCGCAACCGGCGGGTGGCCCAGATGGTGTTAATGCGCAATATCTGGCAGGCCCGTGTTGTGGCCTTTGACGGGGATATGGTTGTCCTCGATTGGCAGGGGCGCCTCCTGCGGGCTCTGCGACCTCCCCAGCTGATCCTCCAGCCCGGCCAGCCCGTGGACGTCTGCGTGCGGCCTACACAGGTCATGATCAGGCGGCCAGAGGACGACTTCTCCGGCCGGCCCAACGTCCTCTGTGGCCGCATCGTGCATGAGGCCATGGACCCCGAAGGTTATACCCTCACAGTCGCCCTGGCCGAACCCCCTGGGCCGCAGCAGGTTTATATTCAGCTCCACGGCCACGCCTACCTCCGCCTCGGTCTTCACCTCCGCAAGGACATCGAGATGAGCATCAGGCCTCAAGACCTGCACGTCATGCTTCAGGAGGACCCCATATCCTTTATGTCGAGTTGATGCCGGTATAAAATGGATAGATAAGCTGGGAGAGCTGGGCCATGCCTCTCGAGGCCATCGTCGTACGCGGCGCGCGGGAGCACAACCTGAAGAACATCGATGTGGTCATTCCCCGGGACAAGCTAGTGGTCATCACCGGCGTATCCGGCTCAGGCAAGTCTTCGCTAGCCTTCGATACCATCTACGCCGAGGGGCAGCGTCGTTACATTGAGTCCCTCTCGGCCTATGCCCGCCAGTTCCTGGGGCGCATGGAGAAGCCCGACGTGGACCACATCGATGGCCTCTCGCCAGCCATATCCATCGACCAGAAAGGGGCTTCCCACAACCCCCGCTCCACGGTGGCCACCCAGACGGAGATCTACGACTATCTCCGGCTCCTCTTCGCCCGCGTGGGGCATCCCCACTGCCACCAGTGCGGCCGCCCCATCCAGCGCCAAACGGTGCAGCAGATGGTGGACAACGTTTTATCCCTACCTGTGGGGCGGCGCATCATGATCATGGCCCCCGTGATCAAGGGGCGTAAAGGGGAACACCAGCAAGTGCTGGAGGACCTGCGACGATCCGGGTACGTGCGGGCACGCATCGATGGCCAGATCAGATCCCTGGACGAGGACATTGCCCTGGACCGCTACCGGAACCACACCATCGAGGTGGTGGTGGACCGTCTGGTGATGGAGCCTCTGGAGGGGGAGGAGGCCCAAGCCTTCCGTGTCCGCCTGGCCGACTCTCTCGAGACAGCCCTCAAGCTGGGCGGTGGCACAGTGGTGGTGTGGGTGGAGGGGGAGGAGGAGCGGCTCTTCTCGGAGCACTTCGCTTGCGTCCATTGCGGCATATCACTGGGCGAGCTGGAGCCCCGCAACTTCAGCTTCAACTCCCCCCACGGAGCCTGCCGCCAGTGCTCCGGCCTGGGCATGCGCCTGGAGCTGGACCCTGACCTCATAATCCCCAACAAGGACCTCTCCTTAGCGCAGGGCGCTATTCAACCCTGGGCCCGTGCTGCCTCCACCTCCCAGTGGTACTACCGCCTCCTCGAGGCCGTAGCCGAGAAGTACGGGTTCTCCCCCCACGTCCCGGTGCGGGAGCTTTCGCCCCAGCACATGCGCATCATCCTCTATGGGGCCCCTGAGCCTGTAGCGGTGCGCTTCACCAACCAGCACGGCCGCACCTCCGTGTACGAGACCACCTATGAAGGGGTCATCCCCAACCTGGAGCGGCGCTATCGGGAGACGGAGTCAGACTATGTGCGGGCGGAGATCGAGCGCTACATGCGGGAGAGCCCTTGCCCCAGTTGCAAGGGCGCCCGACTCCGCCCCGAATCCCTAGCCGTCACCGTCGACGGCATGAACATCTACGAGGTCACCCGCATGGACATCCGCCAGGCCCTGCAGTGGGTGGAACGTCTCCAGGGCCCCGATAGCCCTCTCACCGAGCGGGAGCGCACCATCGCGCGGCAGATCCTGAAGGAGATTGAGAACCGCCTTCGCTTCCTGGTGGACGTGGGGCTGGACTACCTCACCCTGGACCGCCGCACCGGCACCCTGGCCGGGGGGGAGGCACAGCGCATCCGCCTGGCCACCCAGATCGGCTCCGGGCTCATGGGCGTCCTCTACGTCTGCGATGAGCCCTCCATCGGCCTCCACCCCGCCGATGAAGACCGCCTCATCGCCACCCTCAAGCGGCTGAGGGACCTGGGCAACACGGTCATCGTCGTGGAGCACGACGAGGCCATGATCCGGGCTGCCGACTACATCATCGACCTGGGGCCAGGGGCAGGCCGCCATGGAGGATATGTGGTGGCCACAGGTACCGTGGAGGACATCTGCTCCCACCCTCAGTCCATCACTGGGGCCTACCTTTCTGGGCGCAAGGAGATCCCCCTCCCCAGCAGACGCCGCCCGGGCAACGGCAGAGAGATCGTGGTGCGCGGAGCGCGGGAGTTCAACCTTAAGAACATCACCGTGCGCATACCCCTGGGCAAGTTCGTATGCGTAACGGGCGTATCTGGCTCGGGCAAATCGACCCTGGTGTTCGAGATCCTGTACAAGAAGGCGGCCCAGGTCCTCTATGGGGCCAAGGATCGCCCAGGTCTCCACGACGCCATTGAGGGGCTGGAGCATATCGACAAGGTCATCAACATCGACCAGTCCCCCATCGGGCGCACCCCTCGCTCCAACCCTGCCACATACACGGGCGCCTTTACGCCGATTAGGGAGCTCTTCGCCTCCGTCCCTGAGGCCCGACTGCGGGGCTACAGGCCTGGTCGCTTCTCCTTTAACGTCAAAGGGGGAAGGTGCGAGGCCTGCCAGGGAGAGGGCTACATCCAGATCGAGATGCAGTTCCTACCAGATGTGGAAGTGCCATGCGAGGCCTGCCACGGCAAGCGTTACAATCGAGAGACCCTGGAGATAACCTTCCGGGGCAAGAACATCGCCGATGTGCTGGACATGACGGTGGAGGAGGCCCTGGAGTTCTTCGAGGCCTTCCCCCAGGTGCGCCAAAAGTTGCAGACCTTATACGATGTGGGCCTGGGGTACATCTGCCTGGGCCAGCCAGCCACCACCCTCTCGGGTGGGGAGGCCCAGAGGGTGAAGCTGGCGGCAGAGCTCTCTCGGCGGGCCACAGGCCGGACCCTATACATACTGGACGAGCCCACCACCGGCCTCTCCTTCGAGGACGTAAACAACCTCATCAGGGTCCTTCACCGCCTGGTGGACGCCGGCAACACGGTGGTGGTCATCGAGCACCACCTGGACGTCATCAAGCAGGCGGACCACATCATCGACCTGGGCCCCGGCGGTGGCGACCGCGGCGGCTGGGTGGTGGCCGAGGGCACCCCCGAGGAGGTGGCGCAGGTGGAGGAGAGCCTCACCGGCCAGTACCTCCGCCGCGTCCTTGAGAAGCACGGCGTGCGCCCTGTTGGCCAGAGGTGACACGTGCCGGGCCGCACACGGGAAGAGCTGTTGGCGCTGGTGGATTCGGAATGGCGGGCGCTCATGGCCCTGCTGGATGGGCTGTCGGAGGAGGAGATGATGCAGCCTGGGGCCGTGGGCCACTGGTCGGCCCGCGACCTCCTCTGCCACATCGCCAGCTGGGAGGAGGAGTTCATCAAGGCCGCCCCCATCATTCTGGCGGGGAAGCCCCTGCCCCGCTACGGCAACATCGATGCCTTCAACGCGCGCCAGCAGGAGCATTGGCGTGGCCTCTCCCTGGTCCAGACCTGGCAGCGGGCCCACGACGTCCACCATCGCCTCATGCAGTGCCTGGCCAGCCTGCCCTACATCCCCGGGCGCACCGAGGCCCGGCTGCGACGCCGCCTGCGCTGGGACACCTGGGGGCACTACCAGGAGCACGCCGCCCACCTACGGCAGTGGCGCCAACGCCTGCTCCCACAACCGTCCCAGCCCCATCAGTAAACCAGCCCACAAGGCTTGACAACGGCAGAGAACACATGTACGCTTTGCCCAAAAATGACCACCGTAAGTATCGCGCTAAAGAGGAGCACGGGCAACTTCTGGGTGGACACCGGTCTCGTGGTGCTGGCCCACGGCCTTGGGGAGGGAGACCACACCATCGACCGAGTGCGCAGCTGGGTCTTGGACCAGCTCACCCAAAAGACAGGCAAGAAGGGCCTTTATTATGACCTGGCCTCCGGCCAGCTCCGCGAGTACGAAAAGACCAACTGGGTCTATCCCACTAACCTGTTCATAAAGGTAGCTGGAGCCGCCGGCAAAAAGGTGAGTATTGGGGGGGCGACCTATCCCACTCAACCACCCATATTTGACCTCAAGCTCGACCTCACCAAGAAGCCCGGGACGTGCGACATCTGTGGGGAGGACGCGCCCCTGACGGATGCCAAGATGTGGATGTTGCCACTACTGGTGGACCCCGACAAGTTCGGCAACTTCTATCCAGGCCTGAAGCGAGGGACGAGGCTCTGTGCCCGCTGCGCCCTGGCCGGCGCTGCCGCCTACGTGGGCTGGTTGTGGAAGGCCCAGGGCCAGGATGCTCTTCACATCTTCGTGTTCCACTCGGAGCTGGGGCTTCTGGCAGAACTCCACAGGACTGTCCTGCGCCCCTGGATACAGGCCCGCCAGGACAAGGGAGGGAATGCCCCGACGGCCTTCTCCGGCCCCTACGTGCACGAGACGGCCCTCGGCCTGCTGCTGGCCCTTTTCTCCCACGCCCACAGTTCCGACGTCCTCGACCCGGAAGGGCGTGAGTTGCTCGCAGGATTGCTTGGGACCACCCCTGCCCCACCGCCACCCATCACCTTGTACGCCATCACCGGCAAGCCAGGGCAAGCCTTCCAAATGACTGCCCTGCGCGAGTTCACCCGTCTCCACCACCTATTCCGCCTCTATGAGCGATGGCTAGACGTGGTGTCGCGCCTGGACAACAACCGCCACGCCCGTGTGGTGAACATCTTCGGACAGTTCCGAGCCCAGAGGCAGGGGAAGTGGGAGACCCTGTGGCGCGACCGTATTGCCTGGGCGGTGTTGACCTTTGACGACCCTTTCCCCGGCGTGGCGGAGTTCCTGTACGAAGTGCAGGCGCGTGAGGAGAACCGCAGGCCCTTGGTGGAGGGCACCCTTCAGATCTTAGAAACGTATGCACGGGAGGTGATGGGAATGGACGAGCAATTCCAGCGAACCCTAGCGGGGTTTGGCCACCACCTTGGCGAGAAGGCATATGAGCAAAAGGAGATGGGGCTCCTCTATGACCTGCGGAACGCCAAGAACCCCGAGGCGTTCTACCGCGTCCTAAACGATGCCCAATTCCGCCTAGAGACGAACGTTCCTGAGGCCCTCTTGAACATAGAGAAAGGCGAACGCATCGCTGGCATGTCCTGGCTTCGCGTCAAGACCATCCTCTCCATCTACGCCATGAACGCATATTTGCGCAAGGAAAGGCGCGAACCAACCCAGGAGGGCTGACATGAGCAAGGCCATCGTCATCGGCTATCTGGCAAAGGTTTCGGCCGCCAACGTGAACGCCTCGCACACTGAGGGCAACGTGGTGGTGGCCAAGAAGGTGACCCTGCCAGATGGAAGCGCCATCCCCTACATCTCCGGGCAGGCACTGCGGCGAATGCTGCGGGACCGCCTCGATGACCTAGGCCACCAGCTCTCGGACCCTTTTGCCATAGTGGGGGGCCGGGGTAACCAGGAGGTCACGCCACCCGTCCGGCCGTGGGAGTTCATCGATGAAGACCTTTTCGGCTATATGGACGCCTCCCGCGGACGTCGCCGGACCTCGCCCGTGCGGGTCTCGGCGGCGGTGGGCCTTTTCCCCTTCCAAGGCGACCGCGACCTAGGCACCAGGTCCTTTGAGCGCTTCGGCCAGGCGATGGCCGCTGGCGGCAACATGTTCGAGACAGAGCTCTACGCCAACCTCTTTAAGGGCACATTGCTGGTGGAGCTGGACCGAGTGGGTGTATTCAGGCATCTAGAGATTGGTGAGAATGAGGATCGTTCTATCCCCGCTGACGAGCGCCGCCGGCGGCTGCAAGCCCTTCTGGAAGCCCTGAACCTCCTCTGGGGAGGCGGTCGCACAGCGCGCATGCTCACCGACCTTTCACCCAAGTTCCTGGCCTATAGCCGCCTCAGCGTCAAGCACCCTGTCTTCCTGGAGGCGCTGGCTGCCAACTACGAGGACGGCTCCTACTGGCTGGACCTGGAACCCCTCATCAATGCCCTGGAAAAGTTCGCACCCCACCGCCAGCGGACATTGTTTGGCATCGAGCCAGGGGTCTTCGCCAACGCCGACGAGGTGAAGGAGAAGCTGGCCCAGTACGGCGAGGTGCTTACGGTGCACCAGGCCATAGAAGCCGCTAAGAAGGACGTGGAAGGCCTATGGTGATGGTCCTTAGGGTGACCATGCGGGCGCCGATAGCCTCCTTCCGGCGCCCCTTGGACCACAACTATCAGCGATCGTTGCCCCTGCCACCCCCTACCACCCTCCTGGGCATCGCCGGGGCAGCCCTCGGCCTCTCCGATCGCCAGATGTGGGCCGACGACAGCCCCCTCCGGCAGGTCTTGGTGACAGCCTGGGCTGACGCTGAGCCGGGGCGTGCCCGCGATCTGTGGACGGTGCTCAAGGTGAAGGGTGGAAAGATAGCCGAACGCTCACCATATTTCCGCGAGTTGCTCTTCTCTGTGCGCTACACCCTCGTCTACGGCGGCCCTGAGGATATCCTTCAGCAGCTCAGAGAGGCCTTCGCCGATCCCGTCTATCCCCTGTCCTTGGGGCGGGAGGATGAGCTGGCGCTGGTGGAGGATGTGACCCTTGAGGAGGCCACCGATGGCGAGCCGCGCTTCCGCGGCACTATAGTACCTGGGGATGTGCGTGCGACCTCCCCCCGCCCCGTGCTGCAGCCCGGGCTACGCGTGGAGCCCGTGTTAGTGGAGACCCTCCCCCTATCCTTCCGGTTGGACAATAGAGGGGTCAGGAGCCCTGAAAGGATGACCCCCCTAAGCTTTCTACCGGTGCAGGTGGAGCTGGACGTGCCGTCGCCCCAGTTCCCTGTCTTGCAGATGCAGGGGAGGAACTTCACATGGGTCAACAACCCCTAGGCAAGCCCGATACACCCCTGGTGGACCATCTGCGGGACGTGCTCCTGCTAGGGGACCGTCTAGCCCGTCGCCTGGGGCTGGGGGAACGGCTGAGGATGCAGGCCCTCCTCGCCTGTGCCCTCCATGATATCGGCAAGGTCACGTATAGCTTTCAGGAATATATGGAGGCGGCCCGCGCCCTGGAGGAGGCACAGACCCGCGGCGCCCCGGACAGGGATCTGCAGAACTTGAGGCGCGTTGCCAACCAAAAAAAGGCAAAGGCCTACCCTCATGCTCTGGCATCGCTGCCCTTTGTGCTGGTTGCTGAGGCACGCCTTGCGCAAGAAAACGGATGGCAGGGTGCGCCGTTGGCCGCCACCGGGGCGGTCCTGACCCATCACTCGCCACTGGGCCCTGCGCTATACCAAGGCTACGGAGCGCCCGACCTTCTTGATGACCCTACCCTTCTCCAGGTCATCGAGGAAGTTTGGGAGCTACTGGAGAAAGCGGGAGTCGGGCCGCTGCCCCAAGCACGCCAGTTCCTAATGCAATTTAAGCCCCTCCTCAAAAGGTCACCTGCTGACATCCTCCATGACGTTGGACAATCGTCTAGCTCGGGTGGGTGGACCAGCCTCCTGGGGCATCTGCAGCAGCAGCCTGTGGAGGAGTTCGCCCAGGTTAAGACAGTGCTGCACCTGGCCGACTGGTTGGCCTCGGCCAAAGGGCATGATACCTCCGTCTTCTTCTTGTCCAGCGGCGACAGCTGCGTGGCTAGCCACGTCTCCTCTTTCTCGCTAAGGCGGTTTCAAGTCCAGGCCCGCGAGGCCCTGGACGACGTCCTATGGCTGCGAGCACCCACGGGCACAGGGAAGACGGAGGCGCTGTTGCTGTGGGCAGGCAATGCCGACAGGCTGTTGTATCTGCTACCCACTCAGGCCACCGTCAATGCCATGTGGCACCGTCTGCGGAAAATCTACGGCCAAGAGCAGGTGGGCCTGGCCCACGGCCGCGCCAGCTACATGCTGCGGCAGGAAGAAGACCAAGACTCGCTGGATACCCGCCTCTTCGGCTCCGTCTTCGCCCGTCCCGTCACAGTGGCCACCCTCGACCAGTACATTCTAGCCCATCTACACGGCCGTCATTGGGAGGAACGACGCACCTTGGCCAGGCAGGCTACCATGGTGGTGGACGAGGTCCACACCTACGAGCCCTATACCCTGGGCCTCCTCCTGGCCGCCCTGGAGAGGGAACACCCAGCGCGGCTAGCCGTGGCCAGCGCCACCCTGCCCAGCGCATTGCTGGATCTTTTCCCAAAGGGGAGGCTAGTCGAGGCCGAGCCTGAGCTGTGGCGACGGGCCCGGCATCGCCTAGAGCTGCACGATTCGCCCCTTGATGGCTGCGTGGAGGAAGTGTTAGCGGCGGCCCGCAACGGCCACCGGGTTCTCGTGGTGGCCAATACTGTGCGACAGGCGCAGGAGCTTTATCTGACCATCAAGAAAGAATTGGGGCCTCAGGCTGTGCAGCTGCTCCATTCCCGGTTCACCTTCCGGGATCGCCAGCGGAAGGAACAGCAGGTAGGGTCCCCCGCGCCGGGTACCGTCTTCGTCGCTACCCAGGTCGTTGAGGTGAGCCTGGACATCTCATACGATGTGCTGTTCACTGAGGTGGCCCCCATGGATGCCTTGGTGCAGCGCATGGGCCGAGTGAACCGCCGAGGCGACCGCCCGCCGGCCCCCGTGCACCTTTTCTGCCAGCCATCGGAGGGAGCGGAGCGCATCTACGGGCGCTCTGTCCTGGAATGGACTCTCCAGCTAGCGCGAGCCCTGCCCTCTAGCCCCACCGATGCCGACCTAGCCGAGGCCACCCACCAGCTCTACCAGCAGGTGACAGCTGCGCCGGACTGGCAGGAAGAGCTGCAAGAAGGGCGCAATACCCTTTCCGACGTGCAGTCCATCCAGGGCTGTTACACCATCGACCTCTCGGACCCCGAGTTGCAGCAGAAGTTCACGGCCAGACGTGGACTCATCAACGTGGAGGTCTTGCCTTACGTCTTCCGCGACGAGGCCTATGAATTCAAGAACGCGGGCGAGGGATGGCGGATACCCGAGCTGCTGGTGCCTGTGCCCATCTACTGGCTCAAGCAGCAGCCAAGCGCATTCACTCCCCTCAAAGACCTGGGCTGTTACGAGACAACCTTGCCCTACGATCCGGAGCTGGGGCTCTGTCCTCCAGAGGAGGATGCGGCCTCATCTGTGCTGCTGGACTGAGAGTAGGTAAGCAGGGAAGCCATGGAGGCGCCGCATCAGCCGCCGCTGCTGACACCAGAGGAGTTCGAGCGCCTACGCACCAACGGCATCAAGGTCAACTATTGGGCTGTGTGTCCCCGCAAACTCTGGCTCTTTGCCAAAGGGATGCGCATGGAAGGGGCATCAGACCGGGTCCTTTTGGGGCGCCTTTTGCACGAAAGCGTATATCCCTCCCTCCCCCGCCGCGAGGTTATGCTGGACGAGCTGGTACGCGTGGACGTCTTAGAGGGCCAAGGGCGGGTGCTGGAGGTCAAATACTCCCGTCGCCTGGTACACGCTGCCCGCCTCCAGGTGGCCTACTACCTGCTCTATCTGCGCCACTTGGGTGCGGGCGACTTGACAGGCGAGCTCCGGTTCCCTAAGCAGCGCCGTCGGGAGGAGGTGCATCTTACCTCGGACCTGGAGGAGGAAGTGGCCCTGGCGCTTAGGGACATCGCGCGTATAGAGGCTATGCCGAGCCCACCCAACATGGACTACATGCCCATCTGCCGGACGTGCGCCTACGCCGAGCTGTGCTGGGGGTAGGGCTGTGCCGCGCAGTTATTACCTCTTCCGCAACGGTCGGCTCCGCCGCCGCCAGAACACCCTCTACCTGGAGCAGGAGGAAGAGGAGGGGCGCCGCCCCATCCCCATTGAGGATGTGCGCGAGCTTTACCTTTTCGGCGAGATCGACCTCAACACCAAGCTCCTGAACTTCCTGGGCCAGCATGGGGTGGTGGTCCACTGCTTCAACTATTACGGCTTTTACACAGGGAGCTTCTACCCGCGCGAGGGCAATGTCAGTGGGCACCTGCTGCTGCGACAAGTGGAGCACTACCTCGACCCAACCAAGCGGCTCTATCTAGCACGCCAGTTCGTCAAAGGCTCCCTATTCCACCTGCGCCGCAACCTGGCCTATTACCAGCGCCGGGGTCGGGACTTGGATACCGTCCTGGCAGCGGTGGAGCGCTCCTTAGCCGAAGTAGAGGCATGCCGAGATATCCCCTCCCTTATGGGCGTGGAGGGGAGGGCCAGGGACGCCTATTACGGCGCCTTCAACCTCATCATGGACCTGGAGGAGCCCTTCCAACAGCGGGTGCGCCGCCCGCCCGATAACCTCATCAATGCCCTCATCTCTTTTGGCAATACCCTGCTTTATACAGCTACCCTGGCCGAGCTCTACGTCACCCAACTCAACCCCACCATTAGCTACTTGCACGAGCCCTCACAACGTCGCTTCTCCCTGGCCTTGGACATCGCCGAGGTGTTCCGGCCCCTGATCGTGGATCGGGTCATCTTCCGCGTGGTAAATCGGAACATGATAGGTAAAGACGACCTGGAGCCGTTGGGCGAGTCGGCAGGCGTCTACCTGAGCGAAGAAGGCCGCAAGACCTTCATCCGCGCCCTAGAGGAGACGTTGGCCACCACCGTGTACCACCGTACCCTCAAGCGCAACGTATCCTACCGTCAGCTATTGCGCCTGGAGGCGTACAAGCTTGTGCGCCACCTCATCGGCATGGAAGAGTACCAGCCCCTGAAGGCCTGGTGGTGAGGAGGTGAAGTTATGCGGCTGAAAGTGACTTTAGAACATCCTTCACCTTTCTTCCTGCCATGGCGTTACCCGGAGTTGTTGCGGGGGGCCGTCTACACCGCTCTGCGAAGGTGGGACCCCGAGCTGGCCGAGTCTATGCACGACCAAGGGCTCATGGCTGGGGGCCGTCGTTACAAGCCTTTCACCTACTCCTGGCTACGCCCCAGGACCGCCCAGCAGCAGCCAGGGGGCCTCCTTATGCAGCCGCCGGTCTGGTGGTGGATATCCTCCCCCCTTTCCCCAATAGTGGAGGCGCTGGCCGGCTTCCTGCTTACTGCGGGCACGGTACAGTTGGGCGGTGTCCATCTAACGGTAGCGCTGGTGGAGGTGGAGGCAACGCCGGCCTTGACTCCACCCTTGGTGGTGGAGACCCTATCGCCCATTGTGGCCTCCACGGCTGTGGAACAGGGTGGACGGCTACGAAAGGTCTTTCTGGCGCCATGGGAGGAGGGGTTCCACCGCGTCCTCAGCCAGAACCTCATCAACAAGGCACGCGCCTTTGGCCAGCCCGTCCCGGAGGATGCGGCGGTCCGCTTGGAGCCCCTGAAAGGTGTACGCTCTCGCCTGGTCACCATCAACGACATCGCAGTGCGTGGTTTCGAGGGGCGCTTCCGGGCATCAGGGGACCGGCTGCTTCTGCACATCGGCTACGAGATGGGCTTTGGGGAGCGCAACGCACAGGGCTTTGGGATGGTCCGTCTGGCCAGGAGGTGACAGCATGTACATCATCGTCGTATACGACGTGGAAGAGAAGCGGGTCAGCAAGGTCTGTCAGTATCTCAGGCGCCATCTCTTCTGGGTGCAGCGGTCCGTATTCGAGGGAGACGTGAGCGAAGGGCGATTAGAGAAGATGAAGGCGGGGCTGCGCCGCATCATCAACCCGCGGCACGACTCCATCTACATCTACAAGGTGCGAGACCAGCGCTGGGTCAGCAGGGAAGTGCTGGGGGTGGAGGCGGCGCCCATGGACCAGATCATCTAGGCTGCCGTCGACCGAAGGCTGATTGACAGCTACCGCGGGTCGACGGTAACATAACCGCGGGCGGCTGGAGGAAAAGTGCCCAAGCGAATTTGGGCCACGTGAAGAATGGCCCCCAACCTGCGGGGGGGCGCCAATCGAACCAAGCTGGTATTGAAA